>OLQA01002923.1_pt1 | contig 12761 bp, 9 predicted proteins | sample 1673151 | NCBI WGS metagenome assembly OLQA01 (sample SAMEA3136760, study PRJEB25190) | human gut metagenome | biome: human gut; feature: human-associated habitat; material: faeces | place: Austria | collected 2013 | reverse complement strand
CCGAGCTTTTCTTTGTCGGCCTTTGCCAAGGGCTTTAAGGTATCTGCCGCAACAACTTTTTCCGTAGTGCCGATGACCTTTTCTGCGGCAGAAGAGGTGCTGCCGGAGCAAGCTGTGAGCAGCATGATTACGGTCAACGCCGCACACAGCAGTTTCATTTTCTTCATTTTTTCTGTTTCCTTTCTTTTGCAAAGACATACTTTGCATCTGTATATCTATTTTAATATACACGGTAAAAACATGCAAGCCCTTTTGTTTATCTTCACGAAAAGTTCAGAAACGCATAAATGAAAGTTTAGGTTCATATACTTCGGCGTAGTTAAGGCGCAGCCGAAAGCGTTTTTTGCGCGGCACGGCCTTAAAAAGGAGTGAAGTACATGAAATTTTACCCGGAAGGTCATTTGATCGACAAAGCGGAAAACAAAGCCAGTATGCAGACACCTGCCGCCCTCTCCGACGCAATGCGCGACGGAAAGATCTTAGAGGCGCGCAGTATCATCTGCGACAACGAGCACAACCTCATTGTAGATCTCAAATGTATGCGGGGCATTATCCCGCGCGAAGAGGGCGCGCTCGGCATACGCGAGGGCACCGTGCGGGACATCGCCATCATTTCACGTGTGAATAAGCCTGTGTGCTTTATCATCACAGATTTTATTCGTGATGCGTTCGGCAGGATCACAGCGGTGTTGTCGCGCCGAAAGGCACAGGAGCGCTGCATGGCAGAGTACATAGCAGGGCTTACTTGCGGCGATGTGATCCCGGTGCGCATCACGCATTTGGAGCCGTTCGGTGCGTTTGCGGATATCGGCTGCGGTATTGTTTCCCTCCTGCCTATCGATGCCATTTCTGTTTCGCGCATCGACCACCCGAAGGAGCGGTTCACGGTCGGCATGGATATTCGCGCCGTGGTGCGCATGAAGGACGAGAACCGCATCACGCTCAGCCACCGCGAGCTGCTCGGCACGTGGACGGAAAACGCGGAGCGCTTTCGTGTCGGCGAAACGGTCGCAGGTATCGTGCGCAGCGTGGAAAGCTACGGCATTTTTGTGGAGCTGACCCCAAACCTTGCAGGACTTGCCGAGCTGAAAGAAAATGTCCATGCCGGACAGCAGGCCAGCGTGTTCATCAAAAGTATTCTGCCGAACCGCATGAAGGTGAAGCTCGTGCTTGTGGAATGCTTTGATTACACCTATAAACCCGAGCCGCCTGTATATTTCTTTCAGGGCGACCATATTGATAAGTTCACGTATTCTCCGCCCGAGTGCGCAAAGCACATTGAGACGGTGTTTGCGTGATTTAGGACAGCAAAAGGCGGTCTGCACGGATATTTTCTACCCGGCAGACCGCCTTTCTATGTGCCTTTAAAGGACATTTGCCTTAACGGGTGTGATTACTTTGCTTCGCTTTCGCTCGACTTTTCGTCGCCGCTCTTCTTTGCCTTGTCTTCAATGACGTACTTACCGTCTTTGAAGTCGCAGACATACGAGCCGCCCGCTTTCATGTTGCCCTCGAGCATCTCTTCGGAAATCGGGTCTTCCATCTTGCTGCGGATCGCTCTGCGCAGCGGTCTTGCACCGTAAACCGGGTCAAAACCGGCGTTTGCAACAGCTTCCACAGCAGCCGGGGTGAACTCGACCGCGATGTCCATGTCGCGCAGCTGACCCTTAAGACCCTCGAGCATTTTGCCGGCGATTTTCTGAATGTCGTCGTGCAGGAGCTTACGGAACACAATAATGTCATCGACACGGTTGATGAATTCCGGACGGAACACCTTCTTCAGCTCACCCATGACGAGCTCTTTTGTGCGCTCGAAATCGGCGACTGCGCTGTCTTCTTCTGTCGACTTGTTGTCCGCAGTGGCAAAGCCGAGACGCTCTTGCTGCTTCTCTGTAATGAGACGCGCGCCGATGTTGGAGGTCATGATGATGATGGTGTTCTTGAAACTGACCACCTTGCCCTGCGAATCCGTCAGACGGCCGTCATCGAGAATTTGCAGCAGCATGTTGAAGACATCCGGGTGTGCCTTTTCGATCTCATCAAACAGCACAACGGAATACGGCTTGCGGCGCACTGCCTCGGTCAACTGACCGCCCTCATCAAAGCCTACATATCCCGGAGGCGAACCGACGAGACGAGACACCGTGTGCTTCTCCATGTACTCCGACATATCGAGACGGATCATGGCCTTTTCGTCACCGAACATGGCCTCCGCAAGCGCCTTGCACAGCTCGGTCTTGCCTACGCCGGTCGGGCCGAGGAAAATGAACGAGCCAATGGGGCGATTCTTATCTTTCAGGCCGACTCTGCCGCGGCGGATGGCCTTTGCAATGGCCGTGACGGCTTCGTCCTGACCGATGACACGCTTGTGTAGCGTATCTTCAAGATGCAGCAGGCGCTCGCTTTCCTGCGTCAGCTGTACGACCGGGATGCCGGTCCACATGGCGACGATCTCGGCGATGTCTTCTGCCTTTACGACGCTGTTGCTGCGCTCGTTCTTTGCAGCCCACTCGTTCTTTTTCTGCTCCAGCTCATCTGTAAGGGCTTTCTGCTTGTCACGCAACTCGGCCGCGCGCTCGAAGTCCTGCTCGTTGACGGCAGCCGCCTTATCAATCTCGACTTCCTTGATGCGCTTTTCCATCTCCTGCAGGTCTTCCGGCGCAGTGAATGTTCTGAGGCGCACACGGGACGCCGCTTCATCGACGAGGTCGATGGCCTTATCCGGCAGGTAACGGTCTGCAATGTAGCGCGAGGAGAGCTTAACGGCGCTCTCAATGGCTTCATCGGTAATCTGTACTTTATGGTGCGCCTCGTAGCGATCTTTCAGACCTTCAAGGATTTGCACCGCTTCTTCTTCGGTCGGTTCACCGACATGTACCGGCTGGAAACGACGCTCCAACGCGGCGTCTTTTTCAATGTACTTTCTGTACTCGTTGATGGTCGTCGCACCGATGACCTGGAAGTCACCGCGCGCCAGAGCCGGCTTTAAGATATTGGCGGCATCGGCAGAGCCCTCTGCGGAGCCTGCACCAATGATGGTGTGCAGCTCATCGATGAACAAAATGACGTTGCCGTCCTTTTTCACTTCGTCGATGGCGGACTTGATACGCTCTTCAAAATCGCCACGGTACTTAGAGCCTGCGACCATACCGGTAAGATCAAGAGCCACCAGACGCTTGCCTTTCAGCAGCTCCGGCACCTCGCCTTCATGAATCTTCAGCGCCAAGCCTTCCGCAACGGCGGTCTTGCCGACGCCCGGTTCACCGATGAGCACCGGATTATTCTTCGTACGACGAGACAAGATCTGAATGACACGTTCAATCTCGTTATGACGGCCGATGACCGGGTCAATCTTGCCTTCGGCTGCGAGCTTTGTCAGGTCGCGGCCAAACTTTTCAAGTGCACTGCCGCCTTCCTTTTCGCCGTTTTCGTCCTTCGGGTACGCGTTGCCGGAAGCTTTATCGACGGTATAACCGTCGGAAAGCGCCGAGGACAACGCATTTGCAACGCTCTGCGGGTCAACGCCGAGCATTTGCAGGAAACGCACCGCAAAGCTTTCACCGTCTTCAATGATGGCGATGAGCAGGTGCTCCGTGCCGACGTAGTTACTGCCGAGCTTGGAGGCCGCGAGCTTTGCCATCTGCAAAATGCGCTTTGTGCGCGGGGTGAAATATGCGGTGGTGAGGTTCGTCGGCGAAGAAGTGCCAATCTTCTCTTGCATCAGGCGTTCGTAATCGTCTGCCGTGATGCCGAGCTTATTCAGCACGTTGAACGCAACGCCGCTGCCCTCTGCAATCAAGCCGTAGAGCACGTGCTCACTGCCGATGTAATTGTGGCCAAGTTCCTCCGCCTTTTCGATGGCGCGGTTCATGGCATTGTTTGCTTTCTCTGTAAAACCTGTGAATCTATACATATAAATTCCCGTCCTTTCGATCACTGCCGTATCGCAGTTCTCTTTACTGATTTTCTATTATTGAAGCGCTTTGAGGGCTTTGCGCACCTCGTCTGCGCGGAGAATGTCTCTTTGCCCCGCCGAAAGGTTGCTGCCGTGTGCGGCTGCCATGGTGGCCGGCTGTACCGCTACGGTCAGTGTGTGAATATCTTCAAGCGTTATACCGCTTAAAAGCTTTTCTGCAATGCCGAAACGCACATTGGAGATAAGCTTCATATACTCATCGCAGGAAAGCAGCCGTGCGTTTTTCAGCACGCCGGCGGAGCGGCCTACTTTGTCCTGCACATTGATGTTCTTGCTGAGCGAAGCACGCGTTTTGCGCTCTTCGGAAATAAGCTGCATCGTAATGTTCTGCAAGTTTTCCACAGCCTCTTTTTCGCTGAGACCCAGTGTAATCTGGTTTGAAAGCTGATACATGGCGCCGATGACATTGCTGCCTTCTCCGTATGTACCGCGGATCACAAGGCCGAGCTTCGAAAGATTCGTGGAGATTCTGGACATTGCGCCGTTTTCGGTGAGCGCCGGCAGATGCAGCATCACAGAGGCCCGCATGCCGGTGCCGAGGTTCGTCGGACACTGGGTGAGGTAGCCGAGCTCGGAATCAAACGCAAAACGCAGCGATTCGTTTAAAAGCGTATCGATGCGGTCTGCCATTTCGGCAGCTTCGCTGAGCGCAAGACCCTCATGCAGCACTTGAATACGCACGTGGTCTTCTTCGTTCACCATAATGGAGATGCGCTCGTCCTTTGAGATGAGGAATCCGCGTCCCTTTGCGTTTGCGATGAACTCCGGGCTGACGATGTGGCGTTCCACAAGTGACACCGCCTGCTCGTTGCTGAGATCATCCATCTGCACGAAGTCGAAATCCGATGCAATGGCGCTGTTGCCGCTGAGGATCGCATCGCGTACGCGGCGCTCTACGGCTGCTTTCTGGTCAGGCGTCATGCGGTTTGGGAACGGCATATCTGCAAGGTTTCTCGCCAGACGCACACGCGTGCTGATGACAACGTCACTTTCTTTACCTGCTTTTTCATACCATTTCTTTTCTTCGTTAAGCATGGTTCCCATCTCCTTTCTCCAGTTCTTTGATTTCGTCACGCAGCTCAGCTGCATGCTCGAAGTCCTGCTTTTCGATTGCTTCTTTCAGTTCCGCACGTTTCTTTTCAATCGGCGTGGGTTCTTCCACAACGGCAATCTTACCTGCCGGTTCCACAATGCGCAGCGCATTGCTTCCGGGTACTTTGCCCTTGTGCTTTGCTGCACCGTGGATGCGGTGGATAGTCGACATCAGGCGGTCACGGAACACATTGTAACACTCTGCGCAGCCGATCTTGCCGCTTTCTGCAATCTCCTCAAAGGAAGCACCGCATTTCGGGCAGCGCATCGCATTACTGCGCCCGGCCGGCGCACCGATGAAGCTGCCGAGCAGATTGTTGAAATCAAAGTCCATATCATCAAAGTTAAAAAAGCTCTTGTAGCCTTTTGCCCTTGCACATTCCGAGCAAAGGTCATATTCCGCCAACTTGCCGTTGACGATGGTTTTAATGTGGGTTGTTGCCGGATTCTTTCCGCAGTTCTGACACATCATAAGTCATCCCGTCCTTTCAAAATGGCTTTTTATACATTTAGTACGAGCAACATGTTTTTGAAGATCGATGCCCGCAGTTGATCTCGAATTTCTTTTGGCGCCGGTGCAAGTGCCGAATCCGAAAGCCCTGCCATCATCAGGTGAGCGTCGGATTCGGACGCAACGCCCGTTTCCACAAGATTCCGCAGCATGGCGCGCATAGAAGCCGCGTCCAGCTTAGGCCCGATGGAATTGACAATGTGCATGATTAAATCGGATTTTGTCATGCTCCGGCGAATGATGCGAATGTAACCGCCGCCGCCTCGCCTGCTCTCTACGATATATCCCTGCTCCGGTGTGAAACGGGACGTGATGACGTAGTTGATTTGGCTCGGTACGCAGCCCAGCGTGTTTGCAAGCTCATTACGCTGGATCTCCGCGATGCCATTTTCATCATTGAGCATTTGTAAGATGTAATTCGCAACGCTGTCGCTGATTCGCATTTCTGATCGCCTCTTGTCCTTTTTTGTCTTTGACTTTCTTTGACTTTCTTTGACTTTAATTATAAGCAAAACGCATGTATTGTCAAGCGTGATTTTAGACGATTTTCAGAAATTACATTAAATAATCTCTCTATTTCAAATTATTTCTCAATAATACTAACTGAAACGCCTAAATTTAAAAAGTTTTTAAAGTTTTGCTTTGACCATCACACATTTCCCCCACTTTCATATTCTGTACTGTAAACGAAAGGAGGCGTTCAATCATGTGTAACGGTTTTGGCGGAGGTTGCTCTTGGATCATCATTATCATACTGATCCTCTTGTGCTGCGGCGGCTGTGGCTGCGGTAACGATTGCGGCTGCAACAACTGTGGTGGCTGCAACAACGGCTGCGGCGGCTGTGGCTGCTGATCGGTCGATCGCATAATATAAAAGCAAGCCGACTGAGTGAAAGCAGTCGGCTTGCCGTTTTATAAATAGCATGTAAAGTGATAAAACTTTATACATTGCCGAGCATATAAAGAAAAGCTGTGCACTCCATTAGAATGCACAGCTTAATTTTAGGACTATGAAAAGTAATTTAGCTTTACAGACAGCTTGGGACTTTGTAGCCGTATGTATTCTTCTTATAGTTGCCGTTAGAGGGCGATGCCTCGGCGTAGTTGCCGTAGGAGAATACTTTAGCTTCTGCAAGGCGTCTGTAATACAGGCCGATGTAGCAGTTGCCGCCTGCCACATGCCAATCCAGCAGATTGCTGCCGAATGTGTAGGCGTCCACATAGTTCAGGTCATGCGTGAGACCAGAGGTGCTGTTGAAAGCAACATCGCCTGCGCGCACCCAGCCGCTCTTGCCGCTTGCAGAGACCTTGTACCAGCTCTGCTTCGTGCTTGAGTCGCGGTAATAATCGGTGATGTTCACACTTGTGTTGATCTTAAGCGTAGTAATCTGCGTGGAAGAAGCGCTGTGGTCCTGATACATGGGCAGTGTGGACGCCGTTACCTTACCGCCGTACGGATTGGAAGAAGACAAATCTTGCGGCGGAACAATGGCGTTCATGATGACTGTACGCACGTAGCAGTTACCGGAGCCGTTCCAGTAGCCTGCGCCGACATTGTAAGAGAAGCTTGCAAGCGCATCAAACTGGCACTGGCTCATCAAAAGGCCGTTGCTCGAGATGAAACGGTTGATCTCTGTGGTGTAAGAGCCGCGGTTGACGGTATCGGCCAGCATGGCCTTTGCTTCCGAGCGGGTCAGGTTATTGTAGAATGTGGTGTTTTTGGAAACAACGTAACCGTAGCCGACGGTCGGGATATTGCCGGCAAGCGTGTCCGGCGAAACCTGTGGGACATAGCCTTCATAAGAGGCGATGTTGTCGAGCATACTGTCACTTACGCGGCGGCTCTCGCCTGTTGTCGTATCGGAATCCGTTGTAGAGACGACGAGGATGGTGAATTCTCTGTAATCGGAGGAATAACCGCCGCCGGAAGACGAATACGCACGCACCGTGTAGGTGCCAGGTGTACTGATTGTAGCCGAAGCAGAGAAAATACGGACGTTGTTGTCGCCCTGACTTTCGGAATCGTAGGACGTGGTATCGTAGGTGCCGACGCCATCAATCTCAAAGCGCACGGCGGATTTTTGCGTATCCGTAACCGCCTTCAAATTGAAGGATGCACCGGCTGTGATAATATTCGGTGTTGTGTACGCAAAGCGGACAGCTTCCGGCGCGGAGACCGTGACGGAAACGGTGGCAAGTGCAGTGCCATTTGCGCTCTTTGCGGTGATCTTGGCCGTGCCCGGCGCAGCACCGTAAATGAAGAGCTGACCGGAAACACCGGCTTTTGCCGTTGCAACGGAAGCATCACTGCTCTCCCATGTAACAGAGCCGGAAGCAGAAGCCTGAATGTAGATGGTCTTATATTGTGCGAGATCGACGGAAGAAACGGAGACCGATGCGCTGGACGAAGACGGGTCATATGCTGTGACATATTCTGCCGAGACATAGCCCTCTGCGCCGCCGGTCGTACGCACATGCACCCAGCCGCTCGTTTTGCGGTCAAGCACGTTCAGCACGGTGCCGGTGCTCAAAACGGTGAGTACTTTACAGCTCGTGTTCGGCTCGGAACGCAGGTTGAGGCCGACTGTAACGCGGACGTATTCGTCTGTTGCGGGTGCATTGGAGTTATTGCCGCTATTGGTGTTATCATCTCCACTGTTACCGGGCTTTACGGAGTTGATATCGCCGGAGGTGATCTTCAAGTACTGCGCGGCAAGGTAGCCCTCTGTGCCGTCGGAAAGCTTCACTTTGTACCAGCTGCTGTTTGTGGCTTCCGTAACGGTAACGGTAACGTTCATATCGATAACCTTGATGATGCCATAGCTTGTGCCGGGGCCTTTGCGCACATTTAAATCGGATGTGGTCTTGGCCTGTACGGTTCCGTTGCTCGGCGTCGGGGTCGGCGTGGGCGTTGCGGAAGGCTTGGCAGAATTAATATCGCCGGAAGTAACTTTCAGATATTCGGAGAACAGATAGCCCTCTGTGCCGTCCGAAAGCTTTACCTTGTACCACTGGCTGTTCGACGCGTCCGTGACCGTAACGGTGGTGCCGGTGCCGATGACCTTGATGACGCCGTAATTCGTACCTGCACCGCGGCGCAGGTTTACGTCTGCGGTGAGCTTAGCCTGCACAGTGCCATCATTGGACGGTGCCTGCGTAGGTGTAGGCGTTGCGGACGACGTGCCGGTGACCTTCAAATACTGTGCAAAGATGTAGCCCGTGGAGCCATTTGCAAGGCGCACGGCGTACCACTCGGAATTGCTCGTGTCGGTGACCGTAACGGTGGTGCCCAATGCAATGACGCCTTTAGAACTGTAATTCGTACCGGGGCCGGAGCGGAAGTTCACGTATTCGGTTGTTTTTGCGGAAACTTCTTCCGCATAGGCCGCAAGCGGCAGCGCAGAAGCCAATAGCAGCGCGGAAAGCAACAGAGCCGTGCCCTTCTTTCGGAGCATTCTTTTTCTGTATTGCATGTGTTTTCACCTATCCTTATCAAGGCATCGACCTGTAGAAGCAAAAGCCGGTTTCTGTCCTGTTGCGGCAGAATATGGTACAGATCGTTTTATACAGTTACAATCATAACACAATAGTTACAAATTTGCAACTATTTTTGCGGTTCAAAAGCCAAAAACAGAAAATAAACCCGCGATTTTCGCTTAAATATGAAAAATACCGAACCCGCAAAAACGGATCCGGTATCGAATTTCAGGTGAAATTACAGCTTTTCAACGATGGCTTTCGTATCGCGTGCAATGACAAGCTCTTCGTTGGTCGGGACGATGTAAACAGCGACCTTGCTGTCCGGCGCGGAGATCTTCTTCTCCTTGCCGCGAACGCCCTTGTTGGCTTCGTGATCGAACTTGATGCCGAGGTATTCCATGTTGGTGCAGATGCGCTCGCGCAGGGTATCCTGGTTCTCGCCAAGACCTGCGGTGAAGACGATTGCGTCTACGCCGTTCAGCGCAGCGACATAGCTGCCGATGAACTTCTGAATCTGATAAACGAGCATCTCATGTGCGAGGTGTGCACGCTCGTTGCCCTCGTCCTCTGCCTTGCAGATGTCGCGGTCATCGCTGGAGATGCCGGAGATACCGAGCAGGCCGGACTTCTTGTTGAAGAGGTCGGAAAGCTGTGCCGGGGTGAGGTTCTCTTTCTCTGCGATGAACGTGACAACGGACGGATCAAGCGTGCCGGTACGGGTACCCATCATGAAGCCGTCAAGCGGGGTGAGACCCATGCTGGTGTCGATGACCTTGCCGTTCTTGATGGCGGTGATGGAGGAACCGTTGCCGATGTGGCAGGTGATAAGCTTCAGATCCTTGATGTCCTTGCCCATGAGCTCTGCAACGCGGTGGCTGACATAGCGGTGGGAGGTGCCGTGGAAGCCATAGCGGCGGATCTTGTACTTCTCATAGTACTCATACGGCACAGCGAACATGTAAGCCTTCTGCGGCATGGTGGAATGAAAAGCCGTATCGAACACGACAACTTCCGGGACTTCCTTGCCGAAAACGCTCATGCAGGCACGAATGCCCTGTACATGTGCGCTGTTGTGCAGCGGTGCAAGCGGGATGAGGCTTTCGATGCCCTCGATGACCTTTTCGTCAACGAGAACGGACTCGCTGAAGAGCGCGCCGCCCTGAACGATACGGTGGCCGATAGCAGCGACTTCGCTCAGATCCTTAATGACGCCGACTTCACTGTCGAGAAGTGCGTTCTTGACCTGCTCGAACGCTTCGGTGTGGTTCGCCATGCGAATTTCGATCTTCTTCTCTCTGCCGTCTGCCGTCTTGTGGCCGAAAATGCCCATTTCAAGGCCAATCTTCTCGCAGTTGCCCTTTGCAAGCATTTGCTCGTTGTCCATATCGATCAGCTGATACTTAAGTGAGGAGCTGCCGGCGTTGATGACCAGAATTTTCATTTCGTCTTCCCCCTGAATCATGGTTAAATTTGAATTGGATCATCTGTGCAAACGCACAAAAAATAAGCACGACCCTTCCAAAATTATAAATAAGGAAACACGGCTTGTAAATTGATCTTCATTGCTTTATACTTATGATAATACAAAATCATGTAAATTTCAAGGAGTTTCCTATAAAATGATTGGAAAAAACAAGATTTCGGGCGTTGTTTGCGAGTTTAATCCGCTGCATAACGGCCACGTGGCACTGCTCTCCCACATTTCGGAGGAGTTCGGCAGCGACATTGTCTGTGTGATGAGCGGAAATTTTGTGCAGCGCGGCGAGGCGGCTGTGCTCGATAAGTGGTCGCGCACACGGCTGGCACTGCAAAACGGCGCGGCACTCGTGCTGGAGCTGCCCTTGCCGTGGGCTGTGGCAGGCGCAGAAAAATTTGCACGCGGTGGCATTTCGTTATTAAATGCGCTCGGTTGCGTAGATACGCTGACGTTTGGCAGCGAAACCGGCGATACCGCTCCCCTCATGCACTGCGCGGAATACTTGCACTCCGATGTGTTTAATTCGGATATTCGCCCGGAGATTGCAAAAGGCGTTTCGTTTGCGGCGGCGCGTACGGAGGCTGTGAAAAAGGCACTCGGCGCAGAAACCGCAGAGCTGCTCACAAAGCCAAATTGCATTTTGGGTATAGAGTATTGCAAGGCGATCTTATCGTTGAATTCTAATATCGTGCTGCAGACTGTGCAGCGTATCGCGATTGACCACGACAGCGACAAAGCGCACGGCGCGTTTGCATCGGCGAGCCTGATCCGCAGCAAGAGCGCCGAGGGTGAAGAGATTTCCTCGTATGTCCCGGTAAATACGGCGGTGTGTATTCGTGCGCTGCAAAAGGAAAAGCAGTACCCCGCTTCCCTTTCGTATCTCGACCGTGCGGTAATGGCGGCTGTCTCTGCCATGTCACCCGAAGACCTGCGCCGCGTGCCGGATGTTTCAGAGGGCATTGAAAACCGCGTTTTGGCGGCTGCCGAAACGGCGGAAACGTGCACAGGGCTGTTTGATGCGGTGAAAACCAAGCGGTACAGTCACGCGCGTATTCGGCGTATTGTTTTAAGCGCGTATTTAGGCATCACAAACGATCTGCCCAATTTACCTCCGTACCTGCGCATTTTAGGTATGACAAGCTGTGGCGCGGAGATCCTGCACAAAGCGAAGCCGATGCTGCCGATCATCGCACGACCTGCGGACGTGAAGAAGCTTTCGCCGGAAGCCAGACGTGTGTTTGAATTGGAAGTGCGCGCGGATAATCTTTACAGCCTGTGCACAGAGCATCGCCGCCCTGCGAACATGGATTATACAGAAAAACTGATTCGGATATAAACTGAGCTCTGCATTTGGCTTTTGCCGGTCGCAGAGCTCTTCTTTTATACAAAAAGGCCGAACCACGCGGGCTCGGCCTTTTGAATGTTCAAATATTCGAATTACTTCTCAAGCGGTGTGACTTCCACAGTCCAACCGAGGGTATCTTCTACCTTACCGGTCTGGATGCCGGTGACGGTGTCGTACAGCTTCTGGCTGAATTCGCCGATGCCGCCGTCCTTGATCTGCATGACTTCGTTCTCGTAACGGAGTGCGCCGACCGGGGAGATAACGGCTGCGGTACCGCTACCCCAGCACTCTTCAAGTGCACCGGTACGGGCCGCCTCAACGAGCTCGTCAACGGAGATTCTTCTCTCTTCGACCGGGAGACCCCAGTGCTTGCAGAGATCGATGCAGGATGCACGGGTAACGCCCGGCAAAATACTGCCGTTCAGCATCGGAGTGACAACGGTGCCGTTGATTTTGAAGAAGATGTTCATAGCACCGACTTCTTCGATGTACTTGCGCTCAACACCGTCGAGCCACAGAACCTGAGAGTAACCTTCGTCGTGTGCCTTTACCTGTGCCGCGAGGCTTGCAACGTAGTTGCCACCGGTCTTTGCTTCGCCGATGCCGCCGCGGACTGCACGTACATAGTCGTCTTCGATCCAAATCTTTACCGGGTCGAGGCCGCTCTCATAGTAAGCGCCGACCGGGGAAAGAATGATGATGAATTTATAGGTATTCGACGGGCGTACGCCGAGGAACGGATCCGTTGCAATGACGAACGGACGAATATAAAGAGAAGTGCCGGGACGGCTCGGAATCCAATCTGCGTCAACGGCGACGAGCGTCTTGATCGCATTGAGAAAATCATCGGCCGGGATCTCCGGGATGCAACGTCTTCTGT
>OLQA01002910.1_pt1 | contig 12832 bp, 9 predicted proteins | sample 1673151 | NCBI WGS metagenome assembly OLQA01 (sample SAMEA3136760, study PRJEB25190) | human gut metagenome | biome: human gut; feature: human-associated habitat; material: faeces | place: Austria | collected 2013 | reverse complement strand
TGTTTGTCTGTATGGACTGATCATCTCCTTCATGATCCTTGGTAAATTGTAAGATGAAAATGTATCTGATCAGTGATAATATCGATACTCTGACAGGAATGAGGCTTGCCGGTGTAGACGGCGTGATGGTGCACACGCGGGAAGAGCTGCGCAGTGCCATTGAAGAAGCGATGCATGATAAGACCGTTGGAATTATCCTGCTGACAGAAAAATTTGGAAGGGAATTTCCGGATCTGATCAATGAGATTAAACTGGAAAGGACGATGCCGCTTCTGATTGAAATTCCTGACAGACACGGAACCGGACGAAAAAAAGATTTTATCACTTCGTATGTAAATGAGGCAATCGGACTGAAGTTATAGATAGGAAGAAGGTGGCATGCTTGACATTAGAGGAGAAAATAAAGCATCTTCGCACGAAGGCGATGGAAGAAGCCCGTGGCGAAGGAAATGCAATCATCAAACAGCATGAGGATGCGCTCCGGCAGCTTGCAAAGCAGCATGAAGAAGAGGTGAAACGTCAGGTAGAGACGCGGATTAAAGCAGAGCAGGTAAGTGCAAAGCAGCAGCTCAATATGGCAATGTCAAAGGCGCAGCTCGAATTGAAAAGAGAGATCAGCGCGACGCAATTTGAATTAAAAAAAGAACTGTTTCAGGAAGTGGAAGAAAAACTGAATGATTATATGCAGACACCACAGTATCAGGCACTTCTTGTTACTTATATAGAAAAGGCTGCCAGATTTGCAGATGGAAAAGAGATGACGATATATCTTAATCCGTCGGATGCAAGATGGAAAGATTATTTGGAAGAGCATACCGGCATGAAACTTACGATCAGTAAAGAAGATTTTATTGGCGGGGTGCGCGCGGTAATTCATGAAAGAAATATATTAGTTGACTATGCGTTTAAGGGAGCGCTGGAAAATGAATCCCAGAAATTCTCATTCAAGGGAGGTGCGGGAATTGACTAGCGAAAAGACTGGAAAGATATATGGCATTAATGGTCCCGTTATCTATCTGAAAGGGAAGAATGGATTTAAAATGTCGGAGATGGTCTATGTCGGAAAGGAACGCCTTGTCGGTGAGGTGATTTCTCTGGATAAAGATCTGACAACGATCCAGGTATACGAGGAGACATCGGGACTGCGTCCGGGAGAAGAAGTTACGGCATCGGGCGCTGCTGTCTCTGTGACACTGGCTCCGGGAATACTAAATAACATATTTGATGGAATCGAGCGACCGCTTGAGAGAATCGCAGAATCAGGAGGTGCATTTATCACACGTGGTGTCAGCGTGGACGAACTGGATAAAGAAAAATTATGGGATACACATATGACAGTGGGTATCGGTGATCTGGTGCACGGAGGAATGATTATTGCAGAAGTTCCGGAAACGCGTGCAATCGTGCATAAATGCATGGTGCCACCGGATGTAGAAGGAAAAGTAATTTCGGTTGTACCGGATGGACAGTATACGATCAAGGATACGCTGATAACACTGGAGCTTGCGGATGGGACATTAAAAGAACTGTCAATGACACAGAGATGGCCGATCCGTGTACCGCGGCCGGTATCGGAACGGTATCCGGCAAGCGTACCGCTTGTAACCGGGCAGAGAATCCTGGATACCATGTTCCCGATTGCAAAGGGCGGAACCGCCGCAATTCCTGGAGGATTCGGAACCGGAAAGACGATGACACAGCATCAGATCGCAAAATGGTCCGATGCAGATATTATTATTTATATCGGATGTGGAGAGCGTGGAAATGAGATGACACAGGTTCTGGAAGAATTTTCTGAGCTGGTCGATCCGAAATCTGGCAATCCTCTGATGGATAGGACAGCGCTGATCGCAAATACTTCTAACATGCCGGTAGCTGCCCGTGAAGCATCTATTTATACCGGACTCACCCTGGCAGAGTATTATCGTGATATGGGGTATGATGTGGCGATTATGGCAGATTCTACTTCACGATGGGCAGAGGCACTGCGTGAACTGTCCGGACGACTGGAAGAGATGCCGGCAGAAGAGGGATTTCCGGCTTATCTTGCATCCAGACTGTCCGCATTCTATGAGCGTGCAGGTATGATGCAGACATTAAATGGAGCAACCGGATCAGTATCGATCATCGGTGCAGTATCGCCACAGGGTGGAGATTTCTCTGAACCGGTCACACAGAATACAAAGCGTTTCGTGCGCTGCTTCTGGGGACTGGATAAATCGCTGGCGTATGCGAGACATTTCCCGGCAATCCACTGGCTGACAAGCTACAGTGAATATCTGCTCGATCTCGCCCCATGGTATAACGAACACGTTTCGCCAAAGTTTGTCGACTACCGCAATCAGCTGATGGCTCTTTTGAATCAAGAGAGCAGCCTGATGGAAATCGTAAAATTAATCGGAAGCGATGTGCTGCCGGACGACCAGAAACTCGTTTTGGAAATTGCCAAAGTCATCCGACTGGGATTCCTTCAGCAAAACGCATTTCATGCAGACGACACTTGTGTCTCATTAGAAAAGCAGTTCAAGATGATGGAAGTTATCTTGTATTTATATCAGAAATCAAAAGCACTCATCACACTGAACATGCCGATTTCTGTTCTGAAAGAAGAAGATATTTTCGAAAAGGTCATTGCGATCAAATACGATGTGCCAAATGACAAACTCGAACTATTTGATGAATATATGAAAAAAATCGATGCATTCTATGACCGGATTATGGAAAAGAACGCATAAAGGAGGAGGATTTGTATGGCAATTGAATATTTAGGCTTAAGCAGCATCAACGGTCCTCTGATCGTGCTGGAGGGTGTACAGGATGCGTTCTTTGATGAGATCGTAGAATTTGTAGTAAACAGAAACGAGCGTAAGTTAGGTCGCATCATTGAGATTTACGAGGATAAAGCAGTTATTCAGGTATTTGAGGGGACTGAAAATATGTCTCTGCTCAATACCCACACAAAACTCACCGGACATCCGATGGAGATCGCCCTCTCACCGGATATGCTCGGAAGAACATTTAACGGAATCGGGCAGCCGATTGACGATCTCGGTCCGATTACCTCAACATTGACAAGAGATATCAACGGACTTCCGCTTAACCCGGTAAAACGTGAATATCCTAGAAACTATATCCGCACCGGTATCTCTGCCATTGACGGTCTGACCACACTGATTCGAGGACAGAAGCTTCCGATTTTTTCCGGAAACGGTCTTCCACACGACCAGCTTGCCGCTCAGATTGTAAAACAGGCTTCTCTCGGAGATGATTCCGATGAAGAATTTGCTATTGTATTTGCAGCAATGGGTGTCAAGCATGACGTTGCGGAATTTTTCCAGCGCACATTTGAAGAAAGCGGTGTATCCGACCACGTAGTTATGTTCCTGAACTTAGCAAATGATCCTGTCGTAGAGCGTCTCATTACGCCGAAGGTGGCGCTCACCGTCGCAGAATATCTGGCATTTGAGCAGAACAAACATATCCTTGTCATTCTCACAGATATGACATCCTTTGCGGAGGCGATGCGTGAAGTATCCTCCTCCAAAGGCGAGATTCCAAGCCGAAAAGGATTCCCGGGATATCTTTACAGTGAACTTGCGACAATCTATGAACGCGCAGGAATTGTGGCAGGCGTCAACGGTTCGGTGACACAATTGCCAATTTTGACAATGCCAAATGACGATATCACGCACCCGATTCCTGACTTGACAGGCTATATCACCGAAGGGCAGATTGTACTCGACCGTGCACTCCATGGACAGTCCATTTACCCGCCAATCAACATTTTACCGTCCCTTTCCCGTCTGATGAAAGACGGTATCGGAGAGGGATACACTCGCGCGGACCATCAAGATCTTGCCAACCAGCTCTTTTCATCCTACGCCAAAGTAGGAGAAGCGAGAAACCTTGCCTCTGTCATCGGCGAAGATGAACTCTCCCCGATCGACAAAAAATACCTTGCCTTCGGAAAGGAATTCGAAGAACGCTATATCGGTCAGGGGCTGGAGGAAAACCGTACAATCGAAGAGACACTTGACCTTGGATGGGAACTTTTAAAAATGCTTCCAAGAGAAGAATTAGATCGTATTGACACAAAGATTTTGGAACAATTTTATGATAATCGTTCAGACTCATAGAAAGGGGGCGTTCTTATGGATCCTCGCACATTTCCCACAAAAGGAAATCTGATTCTTGCAAAGAATTCTCTGGCTCTTGCCAATCAGGGTTATGAGCTTATGGACAAGAAAAGAAATATTTTGATCCGCGAACTTATGGAACTGATCGATCAGGCAAAGGACATTCAGGAACAGATTGATTCCACCTTCACACATGCATATAAATGCCTGCAGCACGCCAATATTGAACACGGTATCAGTCTCGTATCACAACTTGCCTATACCGTCCCGATTGAGGATTCTATCAAGATCAAAAGCCGAAGCATTATGGGAACGGAAATTCCACTTGTGGATTACACTCCGGATGAGAATCAGCCGACTTACTCTTTCAGTACAACTGATGAATCCATCGACCGTGCACGTGAAGCATTTCGCAAAGTAAAAGAGCTTACGATCAAATTATCCATGATTGAGAATGCAGCCTACCGACTTGCGACCAATATTAAAAAAACACAAAAGCGGGCAAACGCTCTGAAAAATATTACAATTCCGACTTATACCACTTTGGTATCTTCCATTTCCAATGCTTTGGAGGAAAAAGAACGTGAAGAATTCACACGATTAAAAGTGATAAAACAGCGGAAAATATAATGGAATACACTATTCTATTCAAAAATGGAGTGAACTTTCTATTCACAAAGTTCACTCCATTTACATGTTCCGCATATTTCTTTTCTCTTCCCCTGAAGTAAGATTCGTTCTGATACCAGTTTAGAAAAAGTATCCCAAGTCAAAACTGTACCTTCTTCCAAACCGCAAAAAGAAAGCACTTTCTGATCATATGCCCGAACAAGATCCGGCGTATTACAACTTCCATTTTCTAAATTAGGGCATTTATCACAGATAACATCTGCATGCGTAATAATTTGCAAAGAAGGATTCTCCTGCATCTGTTCTAAAATCTTTCCCATATGCACCACAAACGAATCGCTATATCCTTCTCCTTGAAAAAATGCAAGGCACATTCCATGATGTGCCCGCAATAAAATCGCTTGCTCTTCCATATTCATTCTTAAATCTGAAATCTTTCAACTAATTCATTTAAAATTTTTGCCTGTTCAGATAGTTCTTCACTTGCCGCAGAACTTTCCTCAGCTGTCGCTGCATTTGTTTGAACTGCCTGTGATATTTGTTCAATTCCCAATGTAATCTCCGATATAGAAGTAGATTGTTCTTCTGATGAAACAGCTATGCTATTTATAATCTCCATTACTCGTTTTGAACTCTCTACGATTCCATCCATTGCCTCAGCTGCTCTTTTCGCTATCGCAGTACCATTTCCTACCGCTGAAACAGTTTCTTCAATTAAAGCTGTAGTATTTTTAGCTGCATCTGCTGATTTGCTTGCAAGATTTCGTACCTCATCTGCTACAACCGCAAAACCTTTTCCTGCATTTCCAGCTCTTGCTGCTTCCACTGCCGCATTCAGAGCCAATATATTTGTCTGGAATGCAATATCTTCTATCGTCTTGATAATCTTTCCAATCTCATCTGATTTTCTGCTAATCTCATTCATTGCAGACATCATCTCTTGCATCTTTTCATTGCTCTGCTCAATATCTTTGCCTGTCTTTACTGATTCCTGATCTGCCTCTTTTGCAAATTCCGCATTGCTCTTCACACGCTCTGATATTTCTGAAATTGATGCAGCCAACTCTTGAACAGAACTTGCCTGTTCCGTAGAACTCTGAGATAAAATCTGTCCTGTAGCCGCCACTTGCTCGGCACTATTAGTTACTTTTATAGATGTCCCATCAATTTTTTTGATTGTACCTGTAAGAGAATCTGAAATATTCAGCAATGCTTCCTTAACCTTCTCAAACTCACCTTCATAACTATTTTCAAGTGTGTATTTAAGATTTCCACTGGCAATTTGAGTTAAAATTTGGGATATCTCATCAATATAATCCACATAATCCCTTAACCTTCCCACTGTTAAATTGAAATGGGCTGCCAAATTCCCCAATTCATCTGTAGAATGATATGTAATTTCCTGATTCAAAGATCCCTGAGCTATTTTTTGCGCAACATTATCAATTTCTTTAATTGGCTTGATAATTCTTCTTAACACGACAACAATCAGTAAAACACATAGAACAATAATTCCTACTACTGCCATTACAACAGTCTTTACCAACAAGCTGTTTAAATCATCCATTACCTCTTTTTCCGGAACATAAGATACTAGTGTCCAATCTGTTCCAGTAAAATTCTTGAGTTCAATATTTAGAGCATCTCCACCTTTTCCATATTTAAAAAAACCTTCTTTTTTGTCATTGATAAGGCTTTCCACATATTTGTATAATCCGCCCTCTTCCTTCAATGTCTTTCCAACAAGTGTTTCCTTGGAATGTCCTATAATCATTGAATTTTTATTATCAACTAAAAAACATCCTCCACTTTTTTGAATTTTAACATTCTTCACCAAATTAGAAATTTCATTTAAATATAAGTCAGCTGCTATTACACCTCTTACACTTCCCTGTTTGTCTTTTAATTGTCCAGATACACCTACTACATATTTTTGACTTTCTTCATCAAAAAACACTTCTCCAAACTCAATCACACTCGATTTTAGTCCGTTCACGTACCAGGATTTTTCAAAGACATTATAATCTTCCCCCGGCACAAATGTGGCATGTGTCATATTCCCTTCTTTATCAGTGATATAAATACCCGCAGGAAACGCACTATTTTTCTGTGCTGTAAGTTTAATATATTCTTTTTCTTCTTCCGGCGTCATGTTCATATACTGCAATGTATCCGCTTCAGTCTCTATTACTGCAACTGTAGAATGCATCCACCCTTCAATCTCTGCATAGACTTTTTCTGTATTCTTCTGCAAAATCTCACTATTTTCTTTTTTCACGATCTTTGACGTATTCTGATATGTTCCTCCTACAATTAGTCCAATCACTATAATAATCGTTGGAACAATCACTAATATCATCTTGTTTGTAAGTTTTGTTTGTCTTTCCTTTTTCATTTGTTTCCCTCTTTTTCTATCTGGTATATTTTCTACCACTTTAAATCATCTAAAACTCAAACACTGCAACCCCATATGGCGGCAAGTCGTACACAAAAGAAAACTCTCTTCCATCACATTCCTTTTTCACACTCTTATAAATTACAGGGCGTTCCTTACCTTCCCCACCATATTTCTTTTCGTCGCTGTTTAAAATCAATTTGTATTGTTTTCTCTTTGGAACGCCTACACGATATTCCGGTCTCGCAACTGGAGTAAAATTACACACAAACAAAAGATTTCTCTTTCCATCTCTCGCATGTCTGATAAAGCTATAGATGCTCCTCTCAGCATCGTCTGCATTCACCCACTCAAATCCTTCAGGTGAGCAATCCAACTCATACATCGCCTTGTTCTTTTTATACAGATGCAATAAATCCTTTGTAAATTCCTGTAGCTGTCTATGCCAACTTTCTGCAAGAAGGAACCAATCCAACTCTCGTGCTTCACTCCACTCCTGAAGCTGAGCAAAATCTTGTCCCATAAATAAAAGTTTCTTGCCAACATGCCCCATCATGAATGCATATCCAACTTTCAAATTCGCAAACTTATCAAATTCAAGTCCAGGCATCTTGTTTAACATAGAACATTTCAGATGAACCACCTCATCATGAGACAATACAAGAATATATTTCTCACTATACGCATAGCTCATAGCAAATGTCATCTGATTATGACATCCTTTTCTAAAATATGGATCCAGTTTCATATATTCTGTAAAATCATGCATCCACCCCATATTCCACTTCAAACTAAATCCAAGTCCGTCGCATTCTACAGGTGATGTTACTTTCGGCCATGCTGTGGACTCTTCTGCAATCATGACTACCCCTGGATTTCTTCCGATAACAACAGAATTCAAATGTTTGAAAAATCCGATTGCCTCAAGATTTTCATTTCCACCATACTTATTTGGAATCCACTGCCCATCTTCTTTCCCATAATCCAGATACAACATAGATGCGACCGCATCAACTCGCAATCCATCAACATGATAATGCTCAATCCAAAACAACGCATTTGCAATCAGGAAATTCTGAACTTCAGATTTCCCATAATCAAATACCTTAGTTCCCCAGTCTGGGTGTTCTCCTTTTCTTGGATCTGCATACTCAAAAGTTGGCGTTCCATCAAAGTCTGCAAGTCCATGTGCATCTTTGGGAAAATGTGCCGGAACCCAATCAAGAATCACCCCAATTTTATTTTTATGAAAATAATTAATCATATATGCGAAATCTTCCGGTGTTCCATACCGCGAAGTCGGTGCATAATAACCTGTCACCTGATATCCCCACGATCCATCAAACGGATATTCTGCAATTCCCATTAGCTCAATATGTGTATATCCCATCTCTTTGATATACTCTACAGCTGCCTTTGCAAACTCTCTATATGTGTAGAATCCCTCATCTTCTCTACCAGGATGCCGTTTCCACGAACCAATATGTGCTTCATAAATGGACATTGGCTCTTTGTGATGATCCCATACTGCCCTTCGTTCCATCCACTTGCTGTCGGTCCATCTCATATTACTAATATCAACTACTTTAGATGCGTTCCCTGGTCGAAGCTCCGCATAATTTGCAAATGGGTCTGCTTTATAAATGTAATCTCCTTTGTATGTTTTGATACAATATTTGTATAATGCACCTTCCTGCACATCTGGAACAAAACATGTATAAATTCCCAATGGTTCTTCCCTTTTCATCCGATTTGTCTGAGGATCCCACTGATTGAATTCACCAACTACCGAAACTTCTTTCGCATGCGGAGCCCATACTGCAAAATAAACTCCTTTTTTTTCTTCCCCCCCTATCATATGAGAACCGAGTTTTTTGTATATCTCATAATGATTTCCTTTTCCAAATAAGTAATGATCTAATTCTCCAACTTCATATGACTTCTTTTTGTTTTCTTCTCCCATACCATTACCTTCCTAAATCATATTTTGCTTTGTCGTTTATTCCTACTTATTATAAGTTTATTCTATCACTATATTTATAGTAATAATAGTATTATATTCCAAAAAACTATAACTATCTTCACCTTAATATGATTATTACTCAATCAAACTTGCTGTGTATTTTACCAAAAAGTGCCATACTAACAGATTTAATTTCTGTCAGCATGGCAGTTTTCTATTATCTTATCTAAAATCTTGTTCTTGTAAAATAATTCTCGAAGTTTCTTCCTTGCCTTTCTTAAACAGTTTCTTTATAAAACGCTTAAAATTCTTCCTTTGAGAATGTTCGATTGCTTCATCCACAATTTCTTTTACATCCGCAACTGTCACAACACTCTCTTCTCTCTGCATAAGATCAATGCGGCTATAAAGAGCTAAAATACCCATTTCATCAATCTTATAACCATTTTCTTTTGCGTATGTTTGACCAAATGTCACCAACTCATCATTAATAAATACAGGAAGCTCTAAACGTGAAGTAAATTTCTTCTTAAAGGCAGGATATGCTGATAGCATCTTATCCAGAGGTCTGCGCTCTTCTTCCAATACTACAAGTAATTCCCCTGTTTGTTCTTCCATGAGATCATTTAATTGTGCGACCGTTTTTTTATTCATCTGAGAAGCACGCTCAATAATGATTGCTCCACCATGTAATTTTTCTATAATCTGTGAAACATCTTTTTTATTCAACGACTCCGCTGTAACAATCGCTACTTTTCCTTGTTTTAGCTTCCTATTTTTTTGAATTGCCTTCACAATATCTACAGCCAAAACCGTCTTTCCGGAACCCTTTCTACCTACAACTAATAAATTAGCAGTTCTTGAAGTTCCATATCTAGTTTTACATTTTTTATCATTCTCCAATACGTCTACAATCTGTTCGCTCATACCATGTACTGGTACAAAATAAGAGAATAATTTTTTCTGTTCTTCTGTCAAACCAGCCTTTATTCCAATCTCACTTTGAACATCTAAATCATAGCGTCCTTGCACAATAAAACCTGTATCAAACGGTGAAGTTGGACTCTCTGTGCGCAATTCCTGTACTTTTTCTATGGGTTCTTCCACCACAGTATCATTCATCAACGCTTTGGCTGATATCGCAATTGCCTGTGTGTCTCCAAGCTTGATTCCCTCTGATTCTTCAATTTCTTCAATCTCTTCAATCTCCTCAAATCCATCGGCTTCCACTTCTTCAAACGCTTCCTCATTAAAGCTTTCCTCATCAAATGGATCTTCTTCCGGCTCTTCCATTTCCTCTTCTTGCTCTTGCGGAATTTCCTCTACGGATTCTATTTCTGATTTTCTCTCAAAAACTTGTTCCGTCCGTTCTCTTCTATTTTTTTTATTCGTGCGGATTTCTACAGCTTCTGCTTCTAACTCTTCCATCAATTGTCGAATGTCATCTGGGAGAATGCTCTCTACCTCTTCCACCTTTTTTGCTTCTTGTCTTTCTCTCTCCGCTCTTGCCTTCTCTTGTTCTTCTTGAATAATCTGGGCATTTTCTTTCTGTTTTTCTTCCCAGTTTTGTAAAATTTCCTCTACACTCATTTTAGTAGTCTGAGAAAAAATCTCTTTTTTCATCTGCTCATCAATTTCTTCCTCTGAAGAAGAGGTTTCTTTCTCTTCTGACTCCTCCTTCGTCTCCGAAACAGTTCCCTTTTCTTCTGGCTCTTTCTCTATCTCCGAAGTACATTTCTCTTTTTTCGTCCCTTCTTCTGCCTCCAAAATCAACTCTTCTTCTCGCAGCTCCTCTTTCATCTCCAAGGCGTCTTCCCCTTCTTCCGGTTCTTCTTCCTCCTTCAAGACTGCTTCCTCTTCCTTCGGCTCTTCTTCCTCCTCCAAGACTGCTTCCTCTTCTTTCGGCTCTTCTTCCTCCTCCAAGACTGCTTCCTCTTCTTTCGGCTCTTCTTTCTCCTCCAGCGCTACTTCTTCCGCTTCCTTCATCTCCAAAGCCTCTTTCTCTTCTTTCGGCTCTGAAGTCACCTCTTTTTCTTCCTCTTCAAAAGGTTCTGCCTTTTTCTCTTCCTCAACATACTCTTTTTTCTCTGCTATTTCTTCAGATTTTTCAGCTATCGGTTCCTTCTTCCTTTTTGCCGGAGTTGGTTTGTCATTTCTGTGAATATATTTCTCTTGCTGCAACGGCGTTAATGGCTTATATTTCATCTTCAATTCCATAGCTTGATACACATATTTTCCTTCACTAAACCACAGAATCAAATCATCGCATTCTTCCAAACACTCCGTTAGCATCCCTGCCGCATCATATAACTTTGCAAGTTCATAAGCCCACTTTTCCACATACTCTGCCTTCTTAAAATCTTCCAATGCTTCAATCTGCTGATTCAAAGGAGCTTTTTGGCTTTTCAAAATTTTGTATCTTAATATATATTGGTTCGGATCTTTTGGAGCCATAGCAACAAATTCTTCATAGCAATCTACAGATTCCCTTATATCATTCATTTTTAGTGCTAAAGTTCCGAGACGATATACAATTTTTCTACTTCCAGGTGCTCTATCATATGCTAAAAATAAAATTTCCCTGCTTTTTTCATACTCTCCATTATATTCATAAACTTCACTTGCCCCACAGAGCATTGCCGCATTTTTAACTTTTCTCCAATCAATGCTATCCGCTATTTCTGCTGCCTTTTTATACGATTTTTCTCCCATATATTCAAGCATTTGCTCTGTTTTTACTCGATATTCGTATTTATCCAAAGTATTCACCCCTATTATTTCTATGACCTTTCTGTCTAATCGAATTTTAGCTTTCTACATTCTGCTTTATTTTATCACAGGAGATAACCAATGTCAAAAAGATGTAACAAAAACGTAATAAAAATAAGGTTATCTTAAACTTTTGTAAGGTTCATAAACGCATTTACGCCGTTTGCAGGCATTTTTGTTGTAAACGTGTTGTAAACCGTTTTATTATATTTTATTAAATTTTGTAAGATGATACAATATTTTCGCCCCACCTCTTTGGAGATGGGGCTGTGTCTCTAGACGTCTATTTTTAAAATAATTTACCCTCTTTATCCGTATACATCAAATGTCCGTCTTCTTCCGATAAATAATACCATGTGCTTCCAAATGTAATGCGTCCTTTAAGCATTTTCCCTGTACTTGCATCAAACCAGTATCTCTTACCATCAATGTCTGCCCACTTTGTTCGCATGATTCCATCATTTCCAAAGTAATACTTGTCACCTTTGATTGTCTTCCACCCTGTAGCCATATCTCCATTGCTGCTCATGTAATATCTTGTACTTCCAAATGACAGCCAGCCAGCGTGCAGATGCCAATCTGGTCCAATAAAGTATACTTTCTTTCTTCCATCTACATTTTCTTGCCAGCCCATCAGCAAATATTCATCACTTCCAACAAAATAATATTTACCATTTATATTATACCAGCCGCTTTTACAATAGCACTTTTGTTGATTATCATATGCTTTTGTTCTCACACGACCTTTATTATCTTTTCCAAAAGTGTGTAACATATATCTTTCTGTACTCATATTTTTGTTTAAAATACCTCTCACAATTGCCTTTGCACATCTCTTCGCATCCCACACTTTTGCGTCGTCTGCATCATCAACAAAGCAGCATTCAATCAAAAGTGCCCTTGACTTTGTATTCGCAAGCACATAAAGACTTTTACTGT
>OLQA01002909.1_pt1 | contig 12839 bp, 10 predicted proteins | sample 1673151 | NCBI WGS metagenome assembly OLQA01 (sample SAMEA3136760, study PRJEB25190) | human gut metagenome | biome: human gut; feature: human-associated habitat; material: faeces | place: Austria | collected 2013 | reverse complement strand
GGGCGACTTCTTCGATGCCGGGCTGAGCCTGGGCTATGCGCACCGCATCGGACGCAGCCGCAGCCTGCGTATGGAATACACGTTGGGAGTCGGTTACCTGCGTTCGAACTATGAGGCCTACGACCGAGTGCGCGACACGAAGTACGGCGACATCAAGGTCGTCCGTTACCCGTGGGAGACCCGTCGGCTGAACTGGATCGGTCCTACGAGGGCGCGGATTTCGCTGGTATGGCTGTTGCATTACAGAAAAAAGGAGGTTGCAAAATGAAAAACATACTGATTATATCGGCTCTTGCAGGCGTTCTGGCGCTCTCCTCCTGCTGGCGCGACGACCTTTATTATGCCACCGTCGACCGCGCCACCGTCCGTATCGAGGCCGACTGGACTCCGGCGCGGCTGACGCCCAACGGCGTTTCGGCATTCGTGTTCGACCGCAACGGCGCGGCTTTCGACGTGGTCCGGAGCAACGACTCCCGGAAAGCGGACCTCTCACTGCCCGAAGGCTTCTATAGTGTTGTCGTGCTGAACAATACGCTGGATGGGCTGAAAACAGGCGAGTACCGGGAAGTGACAGCGGCAGAGAGACAGAAATTAGAAGATATTTTGAACGGAAAGAAGAATGTCTGAGACAATGTTGTCTGGCAGTCAGTGCAGGTTCACATATGAGGTTGCATAGAAATGCTTGAAAACGCATTCAGAGGCAGTTGGAGAGAGCGATGGGAAAGGTGGAGTCAGATAGATGGCAGAGGACAAGACAAAACGGATACGGGAGCTGATTGGGACGCTGCGGGCAGCCAGCGTGGAAAGGGTCAGGTCCTCCTTCAGATGCAGGTTGATATAGTGGATGATATTGCGGATGACCACCGAATAGCCGGCGGTAGAGTACCGCGCCACCCGGTCACAATATTGCTGCAGCATCTCGACCACAAGGGCCTGCTCTTGCTGCTCGGTGGTGATTTCACCGGCGGCGAGCAGATAATCGTTATAAAGGATATCAAGGTAAAAGGCGTGCACCTCGGCCCGCTCTGCCTCCTTGCGTAGCAGGGCATTCAGGGCAACGACGCGGAAACGGACGGTGGTGGTCTTGGTATGACCCTTGCGCCCGGGTATGGTTACGCCGCGAAAGCTCTGCAGCGCCTGCATCGCAAGCTCAGCATCACCGTGCTTGACGGCGTCCAGCAGATGATTTTCCAGCGCGTAGCGGTCCTCCAGCATCTGGATGCTGAGGACGGGCTTTTCCGGCAGCATACACTGCCTTGGCAAATCGGCAGATTCGGGGGAAAGATCTGTGTAGTTTACCCAGTAGGTGCGGAAGGTGCTGCAGTTCATCGGTGCCAAATTTTTCTACAATCTGGACAAAAAGGCGCTGACCCAGATGGAGACAGAGCTGGAGGAAAAGCGTGGCTGATTTACTGTAATAAGACACGGGAGGTTTTTCCGGGGGGCTCCGGAAAAGCCTCCCGCGCTTTTTGCGGTGCGCTGAGAATGAGTGCCTCCTGCGTGTTGAAAAGCACAGCGGTAACATGGTACAATTATCAAACCAAAGCACAGTACGATGAGGGAAGGAGAATAAGCACATGACAATTTTGATCGATGCAGACGGCTGCCCGGTGGTCGATCTGACCCTGCGGAGCGCAGGGAAAAAAGGTGTGCCGGTTGTGATTCTGTGCGATACATCCCATCGCATCGAGCGAGAAGGGGCACAGACGCTGGTATTTGACAAAGGCGCTGACAGTGTGGATTTTGCACTCGTCAACCGGGTGAAGCCCGGGGACTTGGTTGTGACGCAGGATTACGGTCTGGCCAGTATGTGCCTGGCAAAATGCGCGCGGGTGCTGAACCAGAACGGTTTGGAATATACGGCGGATAATATAGATGCGCTGATGCTGCAGCGGCATGAAAACAAAAAGCTCCTTCGCGCCGGCAAGCATCCAAAGGGGGCTGCAAAACGCACAAAAGAGCAGGATATCCGGTTTTGCGATGCGCTGGAACGGATTTTAGGCGGCACATCCGGCAATCAGCAGACGGAATATAAAAATGTGTCATTTGCAAGGCAATAAAATGTACAATGTGCACTTTTTACAGGTGAATGGTAATTACAGAGCGTAGCTATGTGAAAAAAGCGCAAAGAAGAAATGTGCTTTTTGGGTGGATTTGTGCAGAAATGTACACTTTTCAGGGCGGCAAAACAGCACATTTTTGCCGATATTGCCGCTTGCTACATGAAATGTGCGATTTGTCATAAAATTATACGATATATCGGTATAATTTACGTTTCGGAATGTGACATTTGGCACATGCTATGCGCAAAGAAGCTGCACACCGCCATAAAGAGCCTATGGGGGTGAACATAGTTTAGCTGCAGAGAAATGGGATACGGTACGCAATTCCGGCACGGTAACGCTGCTTTGCGTTGGTTACAAAAGTTTATGCGGAATGCTCCGCACAGCAATGCATACTGGTTGGAAGCGCAATACAACAGATTCCTGGGTTTCAAAATACAACAATTTCCGGGAGACAAAAATGAACCCCGAAAAATGTTGTACTCTGCGTATTGAAAACACAGGTGAATTGGACGCTTTTTCGATGCCTACTGGTCCGCAATAGCAAAATCAGGATACAAAACAAAGCGTACAAAAGAAAGAAAAGCGCAAACAGTATATCCTTGCCCTGCAGAGAGAATGGATTCCGGTATTCTTCCGCTGAAAGCAAAATAACAGGACTAATTTTCCGGATTTTCCCTTGTGATTTGGTGGCGCGATAAACTATAATAAGCATAAGGCAAGCAAATGCGATGCCGGTAACAGAAACTGCGCAGGTAAGTGAAGGGAAGAAACGCAATGAAGATGCTTTTCAAGCAACGGATGTTCTCCTGGTTCGACAGCTATGATATTTACGATGAATATGGGAATACCCTGTTTGTGGTCAAGGGTCAGCTTTCCTGGGGGCATTGCCTGAGAATCTTTGATGCGGCGGGCTGCCCGGTTGGCTGCGTCAAAGAAAAGATATTTACATGGATGCCCCAATTTGAGCTCTACACAGGTGAGGATGATTATGTGGGGTGCCTGAGCCGAGAGCTGACGCTTTTCCGGCCCAGCTACCATATCGACTGCAATGGCTGGCGTATTGAGGGCAGCTTTTGGGAATGGGACTATGACATCCTTGCCCCCAGCAGGCATACCGTGGCGCATATCGCCAAGGAGCTTTGGAATTGGACCGATACATACACCATTGAGGTTGCCGACCTAAGAGATGCCCTCTGCGCGCTGATGGTCGTGCTTGCGATCGATGCAGAGAAATGCTCGCGGAATAACCATACCTGACAGGCTGCACACAAAAAATACTCCCTTATTCTGCTGCGCACGCAGCAGGATAGGGGAGTTTTCTGGTTCGTGAAGCAGCACGCCGGTGTATAAAGATCGTACAGAAAAGGCAGCAGCCCACTGCGGGCTGCTGCTTTGCGGTAAAAGGCGGGCGGTCAGCCCATGACGATCTTGACCTCTACGGTTGAGCCGGCGGGAACAGGGAAAAGGATGTTACCGCTTACAGGCTTGCCGTCCACGGTCATGGCTTTGACGCCCTTTTCCAGATGGTCAGGGTTCTCCACGACGATTTCATAGGTTGCCCCGCGCCAGACACGGCGCAGGGTAAAGCCGTCCATCTCGTGCGGGATGCAGGGATCGATCTTCAGCCCGGCCAGCGTGGGCTGGATGCCCAGGATATACTGGCTCACATCCACAAAGGTCCAGGCCGCCGTGCCGGTCAGCCAGCTGTTTTTTGCTTCGCCAAAGGTGGCGGCGTCGCGGCCAGCCACCATCTGGCTGTAGACATACGGCTCGGTGCGGTGGATCTCACTGATGTCCTCAATGTATGCCGGGCAGGTCTTTTTGTAGATCTCAAACGCGCGGTCACCATGGCCGACTACAGTCTCGGCACAGCTGACCCATGGGTTGTTGTGGCAGAAGATGCCTGCGTTCTCCTTGTATCCCGGGGGATAGCTGGAAATTTCGCCCAGTTCGAGATGGTACTTCGTGTAGGCGGGCTGCAGCAGCACAATGCCGTACTTTGTGTCGAGCTTGTCTTTCACGCTCTGCAAAGCGGTCACGGCCTCACCGGTGTCCACACCAATACCCGCCATGACGCACATGCCCTGCGGCTCGATGAAGATCTTGCCTTCCTCGCATTCCTCACCGCCGATCACATGGCCAAAGGCATCGTAGGCGCGGCGGAACCAGCTGCCGTCCCAACCGGCAGTCAGTACGGTATGTTCCATCTCTGCAACCTCGGCGCGCACGGCGGCAGCTTCGTCGGTGTGGCCGGTGCTGTCAAGAATTTCGGCAAACTGGTTGCCGTACTTGACATACATACCGGCGATGAACACGCTCTCGGCTACAGGACCCTCGCTCGGGCCGGTGGTCTGGAAGCTTTCGCCCGGCTCCTTGCTGAAGCAGTTCAGGTTCAGGCAGTCGTTCCAGTCAGCACGGCCAATCAGCGGCAGACCGTGCGGACCCTTATGGGTGCGCAGATAGCCGAAGCTGCGGCGCAGATGCTCAAGAAGCGGCTGTGCAAGGCTGTGGTCGTTGTCAAAGTCCACCGGTTCGTCCAGAATCGAGTAGTCGCCCGTCTCGCCCAGATAGGCGTACACGGCGGCAATCAGCCACAGCGGGTCATCGTTGAAGCCGGAGCCGATGTCCATGTTGCCCTTTTTCGTCAGCGGCTGGTACTGGTGGTAGGCGCTGCCGTCGGGGAACTGGGTGGCGGCAATGTCCAGAATGCGCTCCCGCGCGCGGGCGGGGATCAGATGCACAAAGCCGAGCAGATCCTGACAGGAATCGCGGAAGCCCATGCCGCGGCCGGTGCCGCTCTCATAATAGCTGGCAGAGCGGCTCATGTTGAAGGTGACCATGCACTGGTACTGGTTCCAGGTATTGACCATGCGGTCGAGCTTTTCATCGCTGCTCTTGACCGAGTAGGTGGACAGCAGGGTATTCCAGTGGTCGTGCAGTTTGGCAAGTGCCGCATCGACCTGCGCATCCGTGGCATAGCGGGCAGCCATCGCCTGGGCGCGGGTCTTATTGATGACGCCGGGCGCGGCCCACTTCTCGTCCTCCGGGTTTTCTATATAGCCCAAAACAAAAATTAGGCTGCGGCTTTCGCCGGGCTGCAGGGTGACATTGACTTGATGCACGCCAACGGGTGCCCAGCCGTGGGCAACAGAGTTGGTGCAACGGCCGTTTTCCACGACCTCGGGATTCGCATTGCTGCGCCATGCGCCTAAAAAAGCGTCCCGGCTCGTGTCAAAGCCGTCAATGGGCGTGTTGACGGTGAACAATGCGTAATGGTTGCGGCGCTCGCGGTACTCGGTCTTGTGGTAGATGGTGCTGCCCTCGACCTCGACTTCGCCGGTAGAGAAATTGCGCTGGAAGTTGGTGGAATCGTCCACAGCATTCCAGAGGCAGAACTCCAGATAGCTGAATATAGTAAACGATTTCGGTACATCACTCTCGTTGGTCAGCACCAGACGGTCGATCTCGCAGTTGTCGCCTACCGGCACAAACAGCTCCAGCTTCGCGGTCAGACTGTTCTTTTTGCCGGTAATGATGCTGTACCCGAGGCCGTGGCGGCACTCATAGCTGTCCAGCTCGGTCTGGGTGGGCTGCCAGCCGGGATTCCAGACGGTATCGCCGTCCTTAATATAGTAATACCGACCGTTAGAGTCCGCAGGTACGTTATTGTAGCGGTAGCGAGTGATACGCCGCAGCTTGGCATCCCTGTAAAAGCTGTACCCACCGGCCGTGTGGGAAACAAGGCTGAAGAATGCCTCGCTGCCCAGATAGTTGATCCACGGCAGCGGCGTGCGCGGCGTGGTGATGACATATTCGCGTGCGGTATCGGAAAAATGACCGAACTTCATAGAGACCCTCTCCTTACTTATGGAAAGCAGATAAAATCGTGAGTTCAAGTCGAAAACGATTAAGTTATTACCCTTACAATACCGCGTTTTTCGGATAATTGCAAGGGCTGCAGATGAATTTAACGATGATTTGGCAAGTTTCACAATTTGTGCGGCCGAAAATTGTAACGAAAAGCGGATGCTACCTATTATTTATAAGGATACTTTCTGGCTGTGGACACCCAAAAAGCAGATGGCAGTCAGGCTTGCAGGCCATTACTGGGTCGGAAAAGGCAGAAGAAGGCGCAAATTATGTCCCTTTTTCAGCGAAACTCCAAACGAAATAACCAAAACAAGTGTTTTTGCTTTTTGCAAATCGCCAAATCGAATCGAAATGCACAAAAAATGCCAAAAAGGCATTGATTTTATGGTTGACATGTTGTATAGTGAAGATGCGAAAACGATTAAGGAAGATGCAAGGAGGCGATATCATGGCATCCATCAAAGACATCGCAAAGGCATGCGGGGTCTCGGTGGCTACCGTGAGCAAGGCGCTGAACGGTCACAACGATATCAGTCAGGCTACCAAAGAAAAGGTACGCGAGGCGGCAAGGCAGATCGGCTACATGCCAAACTCCGCAGCGCGGGCCTTAAAAACGAACCGTACCTATAATCTGGGCGTCCTTTTCGTGGACGAGGCGCAAAGCGGTCTGACGCATGAATTCTTCGCGGCTGTTCTGGACAGCTTCAAACGCCACGCCGAGGGCAGAGGCTATGATATCACCTTTATCAACCACAACATTGGCCACGGACACTCCAGTTACTTAGAGCACTGCCGCTACCGCGGCGTTGACGGCGTGATTGCTGCCTGCATCAAGTTCGATGACCCGGAGGTTATTGAGCTGGCTTACAGCAACCTGCCGATCGTCACAGTTGACCATGTCTTTAACAACCGGGCTGCCGTACTTTCCGATAACACCGATGGTGTCCACAAGTTAGTGGATCAGCTTGCCGCGCTGGGGCATGAGCGAATCGCTTATATCCACGGTGAGAATCACAGCGCAGTCACCCAGAAGCGCCTGGTCGGTTTCTACCGTGCCTGCGCCGCCCATGGGATCACGGTGCCGGACGCCTACATCGTGCCGAGCACCTACCGCGATGCGAAAAGCTGCGCCGCTGCGACCCGTCAGCTGCTGGCATTGCCGCAGCGCCCCACGGCGATCCTCTTCCCGGATGACTTCTCCGCCATCGGCGGCATCCAGACGATCCGGCAGGAAGGACTTCTGATTCCGCGGGATATTTCGGTGGCCGGCTATGACGGCAACCTGATTTCGCAGATCATGTCCCCGCAGCTGACCACCTACCGGCAGGACACCGAAGCGCTGGGCCGCGCCGCGGCAGAGCTGCTTATCGAGCAGATCGAATCCCCGCGCACGGCCTTGCCGGAACAGAAGCTGGTCTCCGGCAGTTTGCTGAAAGGGCAGTCCGTTGATGTCCCCAATCTATAGGTTCAAACCCGCAAGGATGCGGGTCACAATATCTGATTCATACATGAGTTCTTTTTATTAAAAAGGAGGAAAACACATTATGAAAAAGGCAATGAGTTTATTGACCGCCACTGCAATGGCAGCCACCTTGCTGGCAGGCTGCGGCGGAGGCACCGCAAGCTCGTCCGCAGCCCCCGCCGCTGATTCGACCTCTACCGAAGCCAGCAGCACGGCCGCAGAGCCCGCTGCCGATGCAGCCGCAGAGGAGGGCAAGGTCCTGAACATCTGGTGCTGGAACGATGAATTCCAGTCCCGCTTCAACGACTATTACCCCGGCGTCAAGGAGATTGCCGCCGACAAGTCCACCACGACGCTGGATAACGGTGTCACCGTAAAGTGGACCATCAACCCCAACGATAACAACAACTACCAGAATAAGCTGGACGAGGCCCTGCTCAAGCAGGACAGCGCCGCTGCCGATGACAAGATCGACATCTTCCTGATCGAGGCGGACTACGCGCTGAAATATGTGGATTCCGAATATACGCTGGATGTCAAGAAGGATGTCGGCCTGACCGATGATGATCTCAAGGATCAGTACCAGTACACCAAGGACATCGTTACCGTGGATGGCGTGCAGAAGGGCACCACATGGCAGGCGACCCCGGGCCTGTTTGCCTACCGCCGCTCCATCGCCAAGGATGTGCTGGGCACCGATGACCCGACCGAGGTTCAGGCCGCGCTGAGCGATTGGGATAAGTTCAACGATGTGGCTGAGAAGGCCGCTGCCAAGGGCTACAAGATGCTCTCCGGCTACGATGATTCCTACCGCACCTTCTCCAACAATGTTTCCGCCGGTTGGGTGGACGGCACGACCGTCAAGGTCGACCCCAACATTATGAACTGGGTCGATCAGACCAAGACCTATACCGATAACGGCTACAACAACAAGACCAGCCTGTGGAGCGACCAGTGGGCCGCCGATCAGGGTCCTGCCGGCAAGGTTTTCGGCTTCTTCTACTCCACTTGGGGCATCAACTTCACCCTGCTGGGCAACTCTCTGGCCACGCCTGAGTCTGAGGGAGGCAAGCAGGAAGTCGGCAACGGTATCTTCGGCGATTATGCAGTCTGTCAGGGTCCTCAGCCGTATTACTGGGGCGGCACCTGGATCTGCGCAGCAACCGGCACCGACAACATCCCCACGATCAAGGATGTTATGTACTCTCTGACCTGCGATGCCGACATCATGACCAAGATCACCGAGGATACGCAGGACTACACCAACAGCAAGAGCGCTATGGATTCCATCGCAGCTGACCCGAACTTCGGCTCCGCATTCCTCGGCGGCCAGAACCACATTGCCCTCTTTGCAGAGGTTGCACCTACCATTGATATGTCCAACGCCGGTCCGTATGATCAGGGCTGCAACGAGACCTTCCAGAGCTGCTTCAAGGATTACTTTGACGGCACGGTCGATCTTGAGACCGCGAAGAAGAACTTTGAGGATCAGATCAAGGTCAAGTATCCTGAGCTGAGCAGCGTCGAATGGCCCGCATAAATACCTGCGTGACCGTTGACAAAACGAACTGAACCGCAAACGCCATGCCAGGGGCGGGGAAAGACGCCCGCCTCTGGTTTTGTTTTTATCAGATTTTGAAAGGCTCTGCCCCCAGCAGGGCAATGCCCACGCAGCTAAGGAGGGCGAGACCTATGAAAACAAAGAGCAAAGGCATGAGCTACGCCAAATGGGGCTATATATTTCTGGCGCCGTTCTTTATCACCTTTTTCATCTTCCAGTTCTGGCCGCTGGCAACGACCATCTACTATTCCTTCTTTGAATATTTCCGCAGTGGCTTAAAGATCATCGGCCCCAACTTTGTGGGGCTGAAAAACTATGCCGCCATGATCAAAGAGGTGCCGAAGTATTTCAGCAATACCATGGTCATGTGGCTGATGGGCTTTATCCCGCAGATTATTGTATCACTGGTGCTGGCAGCGTGGTTTACCGATCTGCGGTTGAAGCTGCGGTTTCAAGGCTTCTTCAAGACCGTCATTTATATGCCCAACCTTATCATGGCATCGGCGTTCGCTATGCTGTTCTTTACCCTGTTTTCAAACTCGGAAACAGGGCCGATCAACTCGATCCTGCTCAAGCTCGGCATTGTGGCCGAGCCGGTGCGCTGGCTTTCCAATGTCTGGACAGCGCGCGGTCTGGTTGGGCTGATGAACTTCCTGATGTGGTTCGGCAATACGACCATCATTCTGATGGCTGCCATCATGGGTGTGGACCCCGGCCTGTATGAGGCCGCCCAGCTGGACGGTGCATCCTCGACCACAATGTTCTGGCGCATCACGATCCCGCTGATCCGCCCGCTGCTCGTCTACACGCTGATCACCAGCCTCATCGGCGGCCTGCAGATGTTTGATGTGCCGCAGGTCCTGACCAACGGCAAGGGCGACCCGAACGGCTCGACCAACACCATTATCATGTACCTGAACCAGCACCTGTACAGCAAAAACTACGGCACAGCCGGCGCTATCTCGGTGTTGATGTTCCTGCTCTGCGCGGTGCTTTGCGTCATCATCTACTTTACCCTCACGCAGGAGGATGACGGCCTGACCCGTGAGCAGCGCAAGGCTGAGAAAGCCCGCATCAAGGCAGCCAAAGCGGCCACAAAGGCACAGCATTGAGAAAGGAGCGTGAATATTATGCCGAACGAAACCAAAACAGCAGCAACCACTACCGCAAAGGCAAGCAAAATTCACGACCCTATGCTGACCCTGCAGCGGGCAGTGGCCTATATCGTGTTGTTTGTCCTCTGCTTTATCTGCCTGTTCTTCTTCTATGTGCTGATCGTCAACGCCACGCACAATAACTTTACTATCCAGCAGGGATTTGACCCGCTGCCCCGCGGCAGCTTTGGCGTAAACTTCTTCAACACCACCCATGATGCCAATGTACCGATCCTGACCGGTCTGCGCAACAGCCTGATCGTGTCAGCTGCCTGTGCGGCGCTGTCGGTCTATTTCAGCGCACTGACGGCCTACGCCATCTATGCGTATGACTTCAAGCTGCGCAAGCTGGCCTTTACCGTCATTCTGCTCATCATGACGATGCCTACACAGGTTTCGGCGCTCGGCTTTTTGAACCTGATGGATTCGATGAAGCTGACCAATACCCTCTGGCCGCTGATTTTGCCGAGCATTGCCGCGCCGACGGTGTTCTTCTTCATGAAGCAGTATATGGATTCGAGCCTGCCGCGCGACATTATTGATGCGGCGCGCATTGACGGCTCGGGGGAGTTCCACACCTTCAACACGGTCATTCTGCCGATCCTGAAGCCCGCCATGGCGGTACAGGCAATATTCAGCTTTGTGGGCGCGTGGAACAACTACTTTATCCCGGCGCTGATCATCAACGATGCCAAGTGGAAAACGGTGCCCATTCTCGTAGCACAGCTGCGCAGCGCGGACTTTTTGAAGTTCGATATGGGCAAGGTGTATATGATGATCACCATTGCAATCCTGCCTGTTATGATCGTCTATCTGCTCCTCTCAAAATATATTGTGCGGGGCGTTGCATTGGGCAGCGTGAAAGGGTAAAAAAGTTTTATAGACCGTAAAAAGCGGGCGAACAGAAACGTTCGCCCGCTTCAGTTTGTCGAAAAAGCCCTTTTTCGGGTAGAAATGTAGGGCGCGTGTCTATCTCCGCGCTAAGAGCCGCCGCTTTGCGGCGGTTGCGCTCCGAAACGCGCCTGCGGGCGCAGTGACCGCGCCGCACCGCTGGCTGCGCGCAGCGCATAAAATCGCGCCGGACGGCGCGCGGTTTCACGGTATATCGTACTATTGGATAGGCTCCATGCGCGTCTTGATGATCTCGCTGATTTTCTCGGCGTCGCTGTCGGGTTCGGTCAGCCCAACGATCTGCCCGTCATCCGCCATGCCGAAAATAAGCGCGCCGCCCAGTGTGTTCGCAAAAGCGCTCATGCTCTTGCACCAGCTTTTGCGCGAACTATCGGTGCTTTAATTATACAACTTGGCAGGGTCGGTTTGCAATCGTAAGTTGTACTCTCCGGTGGTAAGTTGTACGCATGGCCGTAAGACCATAGCGGGATGAATCCAATTTTTTGTAGTTTTACGGATAGGATACGATAGTATATTAGTATTTTATTTATTTAATTATTTATTTGTGCAGGATTTACCTGTACAGGGAAATCCCGTTCAGGTAAATGCCTTTGCGGTAAAATAAAAAATCCCCGGAAAACGGGGAATTTGGGGCAATATTTGGCTGGGAGGGCACCGCTCCGACGCGGTGTGAATGCGCCTAAACAGGGGCGTTTCTCGCGGTGACAGGGGCGGTATGCGGGGATTGCGTGGAGTTGGCTTGCGTACAACTTCTTGCTAGGGAGTAAAACTTATATATTAGTTTGCTGGGCTTTTCACTTGCGTGAACCCAGTGATATTGGTATCCACATTTCTCAATGGAACCAAAGCTGCGCATTTATTTTATTGGTGCGCATGAGAATCTGTCTTGCAGATTTGCCCCCAAAACTGCCCCCAAAAGGGTTTGGAACGGGTCAGCACGATGCAGCACTCTTTTGTACACATGGGACAAAATCAGTTCTGAGCCTTGGTACACAATACCACCAAACCCAACAAAACATCACTGTAACGCACGATTTTTAGATTTCTCATAACCCGGAGGTCGCAGGTTCAAGTCCTGTCTCCGCAACCAACAAAAGCTCGTTGAAACGACAAGTTTCAACGAGCTTTTTTCTACCTTATGGAAAAAGTGGTAACAAGCTGGTAACTTTGACCCCAAAATGACCCCAAAACGGCAAAGTGACTGCGCCCGGACGGTTGAGATTTTCAACAGCCCGGGCACTTTTTGTGGATAAATCTTGCGGAGTTGGCAGGTAAAAATAGGATCGGTGTGGCGTCCTACCCTGCTTTCACCAGCACCAGAACGCTGTTGTCCGGTACGACAATCTGCTCCTGTCTGGTAGGAATCGGCGGGTATTTGTACTGGTGCAGAGCTTTTTGAATCTGCTGCTTGACCTCTAACAAGGTAGCATCCAGCGTGAGGGTGTGAACTGCAATTTTGGGGAAATCCGGGACATGCGCAGTACAGCCATCCGCTGTGATTGTACAAAGCACCGGGTAAGGCTGGTTGTCCACCGAAATGCTGTATTGTGCCCCGAACATATCATCCATCTTATTCATTTCGTTCCGCTTGTGCTCATCCATGCTGTGGACATAGGTGTCCATCGTAAAAGCCACCGAGTAATGCCCCAGAATTGCCGACAGTGTTTTATAGTCCATACCGCGTTCCAGTGCGCGGGTGGCAAAGGTGTGACGCAGGGCGTGGAAGGTAAAGTGTCCGATGTCGGCATCCTTCAACAATCGGTCGTAGTAATCCTTGAAGGTTTTCTGCTCAAAGTAGTGTCCAAACTCGTTGG
>OLQA01002903.1_pt1 | contig 12847 bp, 9 predicted proteins | sample 1673151 | NCBI WGS metagenome assembly OLQA01 (sample SAMEA3136760, study PRJEB25190) | human gut metagenome | biome: human gut; feature: human-associated habitat; material: faeces | place: Austria | collected 2013 | reverse complement strand
TTTATATAAAGGATTTATAGATAAATTAATGTATAAAACTATTCGTGATAAAACATATTATGCAATAGTCGATTATAAAACTTATGATATAGATGTTAAAATGGATTTAATTGATTATGGATTAAATTTACAACTTCCTATATATTTATATTTAATAAAAAATAATTATAAAGATGCTTTAATATGTGGTTTTTATATTCAAAAAGTATATTTACTTGATAATAAATATGATGAAAATAAATCATTATTAGAAAGAAAAAAAGATTCTTTAAAACTTACTGGATACTCAAATATAGATGGAAGTATTATAAATAAACTCGATAAAGATTATGAATCATCGAAAGTTATTAAGGGTTTAAAACTAAAAAAAGATGGCAACTTTTATAGTTATAGTAAAGTTTTATCTAATGAAAAAATGGATGAAATTTACCATAAAGTTGATGAACAAATAGACAAAGTGATTAATAATATTGAGGACTCTAATTTTGATATTAATCCTAAAAATTATAATGGTAAAAATATATCTTGCATGTATTGTAAATTTAAGGATATATGTTATAAGTCTATAAAAGATGAAGTAATAATAGAAACGGAGGATAACGATGGCGTGGACTGCTGACCAAGAAAAAGCAATTAATGAATGTGGCAAAAATATTATAGTTTCTGCAGGGGCAGGTTCTGGTAAAACAGCGGTTCTTACAGAAAGAGTTATTACTAAATTAAAAAAAGGTATAAATATTAATGAACTTTTAATATTAACATTTACGAATGCTGCGGCAATGGAAATGAAAGATCGTATTAGAGAGGCAATTACAAAAGATGAAAGTTTGCATAGTCAGCTTGATCTTATTGATGGAAGTTATATTACAACATTTGATTCATTTGCATTATCAATAGTAAAAAAATATCATTATTTACTTAATATTCCTAAAGATATAAGTATTTTAGATAATGAAATTGCTAAGAATATAAAAACTACTTTTTTAGACGAAGTATTTGAAACTTTATATGAACAAAAAGATACTGACTTTTTAAAAATGGTAAATGACTTAATGGTTAAAGATGATACCCCTTTAAGAAGGGAGATTCTTTCATTAAATGAATTATTAGAAAGATTACCTGAAAAAGAGGAATATTTAAATAACTATGTTAACAATTTTTATAATGAAAAAAACATTGAAAGTATAGTTAAAAACTTTTATGAACTAATAAATAAGAAAGTTGATAAAATCAAAATATATTTAGATAATTTATCTTATAACTGTGATGAAAAATATTATGAAAAGGTAATTAATGTAGTAAATCCGATTTTAAGTGCAAAAACTTATGAAGAATACAAAAGTTATACTAATGTAAAAGTTCCTGCGCTTCCTAAAAATAGTGAGGAAGATTTAAAAATTTCTAAAGAAAAACTTCAAAAAGAAATAGATAGTTTACATAACATTTTAATTTATAAAGATGAAAATCATTTGAAAAACTGTTTATTAGAAACTATTACTTATGCTAAAGCAATTATTAAAATAATTAATGAACTTGATGAAAAAGTATTAAGTTATAAAGAAAAATATGCTTCTTTTGAATTTAATGATATTGCAAAGATGGCAATTAAAATTGCTAAAATTCCAAATGCTAAAAAAGAAATTTCTTCATCATTCAAAGAAATAATGGTTGATGAATATCAAGATACCTCTGATTTACAAGAAACATTAGTAAATTTAATTTCAAACAATAATGTTTATATGGTTGGTGATATTAAACAATCTATATATCGTTTTCGTAATGCTAATCCTTTGATATTTAAAAATAAATATGATAAATATTCAAAAGAGGATGGAGGAATTAAAATTGATTTACTTAAAAACTTTCGTTCAAGAGATAAAGTATTAGAAAATATTAATAAGATATTTAATTTACTTATGGATGATGATTTTGGAGGAGCAAATTATAAAGAAAGTCATCAAATGGTTTTTGGTAATACTGTATACTCTGAAAATAGTGTTAATACAGATGATTTAGATGTTTTAATTTATAATAAAGAAGATAAAAAATATAGTGATACTGAATATGAAGCCTTTATAATCGCAAGTGATATAAAAGAAAAACTATTAAGTGGTTATAAAGTTTTAGATAAAGAAACAAAGACTTTAAGACCATGTAAATATGATGATTTTTGTATATTAATAGATAGAAAAAATGGTTTTGAAATATATAAAAAGATCTTTGAATATTTAGATTTACCACTTTTAATATATTATGATGAAAAAATAACTAATGAAAAAGATATTTTAGTATTAAAAAATTTAATTGATTTAATAGTTTGTATTTATAATAAAGATTATAAACAAAAATTTAAATATGATTTTTATTCAATTTTAAGAAGCTTTTTATATAATGAAAAAGATGAAGTATTTATAAATTATTTTGTAAATAACAATTATTATAATAGTGATTTATTTAAAAAATGTGATAATATTGCTAAGAAATTAGATACAATGTCTAGTAAAAAATTAATAGAAACTATAATAGATGAATTTGATTTTTATGAAAAAGCTATTTTAATTGGAGATATTGATAAAGTTATTAAAAGATGTGATTATCTTTTATCTTTAGCGGATAATTTATCATCTTTAGGAAAAAGTATAATAGAATTTAATGAGTATTTAAACGATTTAATTGTAAATGATGCAGACATATCTTTTACAGTTAATACAAATGTAAAAAATAATATTAAACTTATGAATATTCATAAATCTAAAGGTCTTGAATTTCCAATATGTTATTTTGCAGGTTTTGATAAAGCATTTAATAAACAAGATTTAAATAAAATGTTTAACTTTGATTATGATTTAGGATTAATTTTGCCATTTTATGATGATGGAGTAGGACCTACTATATTAAAAAGTATATATAAAGATAAATATTTAAAAGAGGATATATCAGAAAGAATAAGATTATTTTATGTTGCCCTTACTAGAGCAAAAGAAAAAATGATTATGGTTATCCCAAATAATATGGAAGATATCTCTTTTAAAGAGGATTTAAATTCATTTTTAACATTTATTTCTTTAGTAAAATTTGTTTTAAAGGACAATATTAAATATATTAATAATGTACCATTAACTAAAAATTATAATTTTCAAAAAGAAAAAGATTTATTTGAAAAAAATAATGATTTATTAAATGTTGAAGAAATAAAAGTAGATTCAAATTTAATTACTCATAGTAATGTTTCTAAAAAAGTATTAAAACTTCTTACTAAAGAGGAAGTAAATGCAATGGAATATGGTACTCATATACACGAAATATTTGAAACCGAGGATTTTAGAAATGCAAATAATAAATATGTTTTAGCATTACTTGAAAAAATAGATAATAACTTTAAAAATGTTTATAAAGAATATGAATTTATTTATAAATACGAAGATAAAGAATATGATGGAATTATCGATTTACTTTTAGAGTATGAAGATAAAATGGTAATAATTGATTATAAACTTTCAAATATAGATGATGATAATTATGTTAAACAATTAAGTATTTATAAATCATTTATTGAAAATAAAACTAAAAAAGAAACTGAAACTTATCTTTATTCAATACTTAATGATACCTTAAAAAAAATATAAAATTTTTTTACAATTTTATATTTTTTATTTTACCTCTATAATTAAATCGTTATATGGAACATAATCCTTTAAAAGATTATTATCTATAAGTAAGTTTTCTAAGTTAACAAGTAATTTTTCTTCGATATAAGAACTATCTAAAAATGAATCAGCATCTTTATATCTTTTTATAATAGTACTTAAATCATTTAATGATAAATCTGGAAATTGTTTATATATACTTTTAGCAATTTTCATTTCATCATTATTTTTAACAAATTCTAAACCTTTATTAATGGCTTTTGTAAATGATTTAATTATTTCTTTGTTATTTTCAATGTAACTTTTTCTAGCATAAAAGGTAGTGTAGGGCATTTCTCCGGAAAGAAGTCCAATACTTTGAAGAACATAACCATATCCCTCATTTTCAAGTTTTAAAGCAGTTGGTTCAAATAGATTTACATAGTCACCAGTATTTCCTATAAAAGCACCAGATAAAGAAGCAAAATCAATATTATAGTTTATTTTAATTTTATTTTTATCAATTTCTTCATTTTTTAAGGCATTTAGAAAGTTTAAAGCGGGCATACCACTGCTTCTTCCGACAAGAATTTCTTTACCACATAGATCTTTAAGTGAAAAATCTTTTTTATCTTTTCTTCCTAATATAAATTGACCATCTCTTTTTGTAAGACCAGAAAATATTTGTAAGTAATCTTTTTCATTTTTTTCGTAAACGTAAATTGCACTTTCAGCTCCTGCAAAACCAATTTGAACATCACCGGATAGTACGGCAGCACTAACCTTATCGGCACCAGGTGTTAAAATAAGTTTAATATCAATATTTTCTTCATTAAAATAGCCCTCTTCGATTGCAACATAAAGGGGAGCATAAAATACTGAATGAGTGACCTCCGCGATTTTAATACTATTCATATTATCATTCTTTTCCTTTTTAGGTAAAAAGAAAATTAAGCATAAAACTAAAAGTAAAATTACTAAAAATGTATAAAATATTTTTTTCAAAATAACCTCCTTATTATTTCTTTTGTATTATATGAAAATATTGAATTTTGGTGATTTCTGATTGAAAGAATTTTGATAATCGTATATAATTATTTTATAAGGTAGGTGCGATAGTGAGAAAAAGTTTTAAATTACTAACAATAGGATTATTTTTATTTAGTAGTGCAGTTAATGCTCAAAGTATTGATGAAGCAAAAAAGGTTAATGAGAAAATTATTAAAAATCATAATTTTGAATATAAATATGTAAATCCAGATAAAATGATTGATAAAAATTATGAATGGTTTCAAAAAAATGATTATGATGGAAGTACTTATTCAAAGGAAAGAATTACACATAATTTTTATGAATATATGTTCCGTGAAGATTTATATAATATAGTTGATTTTGAAAATGTTGCGGGAATTGATACGGCTTGTTATTTTAAAGGCGAAACTCGTTATAATAAGCAAAATAAACTTGAAACTGTTACTAAGGATAGTTGCGAGGCTATGATTTATTATGGGGAGCTAGGCAATTTTGAGGATGAACAACTATTTGAAATAGAAGTAAAATTTAATGAAGTTAATGGTGATGAAAAAATTAGTCAAAAAGTGGATAAAATAACTGATGATTTATTTGGAACATTTCATATTGCTGATAAAGATATGATTAATCACTTAGTTAATTATGAAAGTGATACTTCAACATTTTTCTCTAACAAAAGAGCTGTTAAAGAGTTTTCTAAATTAAAAAATATTGTTGAGAAAAATCCTGACTTTGATATTACTGTATCTTTTGAAGAAACAAGAAGAGGAATTGCTTATACTGGGATTGCTGATGGATTAACTTATGTTAAAAAAGATGACGTATATTATGGATTTACTTATAATGGCTTTTTCCAATCAAATATGTATTATGTACCAGTTGGAACTTCTTTAGAAGACTATGGTAAGGTTTTAGAGGATAAGCTTATTAAATATATTAATAATGATGATGTTAAAATTAAGGTAACACTTTCTGATAATCTTGAAGACTATAATAGTGCTCAAGGTGTTGAAGAAATATTAAATTATACAATGGGTTTAAAAGTAAATGAGTATTATAAACTTGTTAATACAAATTTTGATAAAGAATTTGAAACATTAAAAAAATATCAACTTTCAAAAAATTACTATGAATATTATACAGAGGATGCTGGTTTAATTACGGGTGTACCTTATAAACTTAGTATCAATGATAAAGATTATTATGTTGCCGTTTTACAAATGCCTGAAAAATATATGGAAAGTGTTGGTATAATTTCAACAGTAGATACAAAGACTGGTATTATTTTAAAAACAAAAGCAAGCAATGTACCTCTTGATGCAAATTTAATAAGTGATAAATATGATTTAACTAGTGAAGAAATAAAACTTCTTGAGAAAAATGGTTATAAGAAAATAGATAGTTATTCATTAAAATTATATTCAAGTATTTTAGATAAAATTATTAGCAATTTTAATGATGTAACAAATGTTTTAATTCCTTATGATGGAGAAACTAAAGATTTAATAGTTTTATATATTAAAGATGATGGAACTTTTGAAAAATATGATGCTCAAATAGTTACAATAGAGGGAATTAAGTATTTATCATTTAATACAAACCATTTTAGTAATTATATAATTGCAAGTAATAATGTTGTAAATCCAAATACATTAGATAACATAGGTTTATACTTTGGAATAATGGCATTAAGTTTGGGAGTAATCGTTATTCTTGTTATAAAAAGTAATAAAAAATTGAAAATGTAGTTTACATATACCTTTTTTTTGTGTTATAATTCATATATAGTAAAGGGTGTGAAGACAATGAGATTGAATTCTGAAATGAGAATGCTTCTTGACAAATTATATAATTTAAGAGGAGAAGATAGCGTAGTACTAGTGTCTATGGACAAAGAAAGAGACCAGGCTATTAAAACTAAGGAAAGGACTAGTAAAAGAACTACTGAACTAACAAGTCAAATTGAAAAACTAGAATCTGAAGGACATATTCTTGCTAAAGAGGGCGAGAGTTTTAAAAGTGCTTTAGAAATTATAAGAAAAGATGATTTTATAAATGTTCTAAAAGAATTAAATATTGCTTTTGACCCAGAAGAAATAAAAAAAGAGTTAGAAGTAAAACTTCCTAAAACTTTAGAGGAATTTTCTATGGAAAAAGAAAAAGCTGAAAAAGAACTTGTTACTGTAGAAGATGAAATGAATAGTGCAACCACTAAAATAGAGGAATTAGGACTTCGTAAGGATGAAGCTCTTGCTAATCAAGAAAGATTAAATAGATACTTTGACTTAGCCCTTGATGGAAATATAAATATAACAAGAGATGAAATTACATCACTTCTTGAAAAGTTTAATTTTAGTGAAGAAGAACAAAGAGAAGCAGCAAAATTATTAATGTTTCCTGAAGATGGGCTTTATGAATATGAAAAAAGTTTAAAAGGAATAAAAAGTAAAAGTATAAGTGATGTTTTTAAAGAGGCAAAAGAAGAAATCGAAACAGAGGAAATTAATAAAGAAACTCCTGTAGTTGAGGCGCCACTTCATGAAGAAGAACCTAGTTTTAACTTTGATTTTAATATAAATATTCCCGAAAATAAAGAAGTTAAAGAAGATCAAATTGAAGCAATAGTTGAACCTGTAAAAGGGGAAGAAAAAACTGTTTCTAAAGAAGATGTGATTAGTCTTTTAACAAGTTTAGGATTTGATTATTTAGATTTTACAAGTAATGATTTTGAAAAAATAATGAATAATTACGATGAAGAAACAATTAAAGCAAATGCTGAATATATTAAATCATTAAATATTTCACTTGATATTTTTGCAGATAATGTTGAATTAATGTATGATAAACAAATGAAAGAAAAAATAGAAAAATTAACAAGTATTGGTAAAATGCCTCAAGATATATATTTAAATCCAAGCGTTTTAACTAAATATGATTTAAATGGATTAAATAATGCAATTGATGTATTAAAACAAAGCGGATTAGATGCCAAAAATGTTCCATTAATTGCTTATTAGAAAGGAATAAGCTATGTACGATATAGTAAATAAAATTAGTGCTTTAAATTTACCAAAAGAAGTATATCCTAATATACCAAAATTTTATGCTTCTTTTTCTGATGATTTAGTTACTTTAGAGGAACTTAAAGAAAAAGTGGGTTATTTAACCTCTAAAGGAATAGCAATTACTAAACCTTCACAAGTAAAAATATTTTCATTACCTTTAGATTTTATAAAAAATCAGGTTGAACAAGCTGAAAAGTTGGGTTTATTAGATATGTTTATTAGTGATCCCACTAGAATTAGTTCAACAGAACTTTTCCAAAGATTAAGTTATGTGATGTCTTTAAATGAAACATTAAAAGATGAAAAAGGTAAATATAGTAAGATACTATTTAATAAAAAAGAATTTGATAGAAGATATGGTGTAGATTATTTAACTAAAGAGAAAGATGATAATATAAAGGTTGAAACTACTAATAACAATGAAGAAAAGGTTGTAAAGGAAGAAACAGTTTCTCAAACAAATACTTCATTAGATGATTTAAGTAGTGAAGTTGAAAAGGCTATGAATGCTATAACAGCTGAACCAATTGTAGAAAATCCTGTTAAAGATGTAAAGCCAGTTGAAACTCAAGTTGAGGCAGTAGTTGAACCTGTTGTTGAAGCTCCAGTTCAAGAAGTAACTTCATCTGAACATGAGGACGTTAATCCATATGTAATGGCACTTTCTAAAGAACAAACTATTAGACTTGATGATGAAATGCTTGCAAGATTCGAAGATTTAACAGCACATTTAAAAAATGTTTTAATAACACTAGGATATAGTGATGAGATTGATGGAACAAAATCTGATAATTTAATTAAACTTCTTACAAGTGGGGTAACTGAGGAAAGAGAAATATTATATTATACATTAACATATAACAAAAATTTAACAGATGAAGAAAAAGTAAGTATTTATAATGCAATTGATAATGAACTTAAACTTACTAATAATGGAGAATTAAGTCTATGAAATATTTAGAAAAAATAGGTTTTAGTAAAGATGATATAGCATATATGATGGAAAATACTCCAGAAAAGTTTATTGAACTTTTAAAAGAACAAAAAAAATTAGTAACTGAAAATATCTCTTATTTAAAAGATTTAGGAGTTACTAATTATCAAGATATATTCTTAAAATTTTATGAAATGTTCTTAATGGATAACAGTAATTTTATAGCAATATTCTCAAAATATGAAAAAGAAGATTTAATTGAAAAATTAAAGAAAAATATAAACATAGTAGAATTTTTATAACTACTATGTTTTTTTATATTTTCTTTAGTCTATACACATTAATCGAAGGTTTGTTAAATGTTCTTATGTGTGGAGGATTAGTACCAATTCCGAAAGATACATAAAGCCTTGTGTTATTTTCGTTATAATAATCATTTGTATATACACTAGCACCATCTTTTTTTAGGGTTGCACCCCAGAAAGGTAATCTTAATTGTCCACCTAAAGAGTGACCTGCGAAAATAACATCTATATCATAATTTTTTAATTTTTCAAATTCATCTGGTTTATGCAAAAGACCTATTGTAAATGATGGTGTAATTTCTTCTTCATTAGTAAGAATACTTTCATCAAAATTATTTAGATCCATTATTTTAATTGGATTAATATCTTTATTAAAAATATAATCATAGTTTTTATCAAGTACTTTAAAACCAATACTTTCTAAATTACTTTTAATATTATCATTATCTTTATCTCCTAAAATGGCATATTTATAATCAGCTTTAATATTACTAAGTTCATTTATTACATTAGTTATGTTGGTATTATCTAAAACTAAATCACCAGTAAATACTATAATATTAGCATTCTCATTATTAATACTTTTAACTAAATTTTTAATTTCTTTTATATCACTTTTTTCATAATAAAGAATATCTGAAAATTGAACTATTTTAATTCCATCAAAACCATTAGTTAATTTATTACTAGTTATTTCATATTCTTTGACCTCTAAACCTTTTGTATTTATATATTTTCCATATATAAAAAATAGGAAAAAAACAAGAATTATTATACATATTAACCTTTTCATAAGTATTCTCCGATTATAGTTAATATAAGTGATAAGAAGTTATTAAAAAAGTGAAAGAACATCGAAGTAAATATATTATTAGTATCATAAAATACATAACCTAATGCAAATCCGGCTATAGAGTATGAAAGTATAAAAGGAATTTCTATTAAACTTTTTGCAGATATAAGATGCATTGAACCAAATATTAAACCAGTAAAAATACTAAAAATTATTTTATTTTTAAATAAATTTTTAAAATTTAGTCTAAACAGTACTTCTTCATAAAAAGGAGCAAATATACAAACTTGTAAAAATGAAAAAAATAAATTATTTTTTATTGAACTTTTATTTAATTCTTCATTCGTAGGCATTTGTCCAATAATTTCCACCAAAATAATATTTAAAATCATCATTGCTAAAATACATATTAAAAAAAATTCAAAATTTTTAGATATATATTTTTTATAGTTTAATCTAAAATCTTTAAAGTAATTTATAATTTCTTTTCTATAGATTATAAATAAATATAATGATATTATTAAATATATTAATGTTTCTATAGCAGGTTCAAATTTAATATTTTTCTTAACAATTGGATAAAATAAATATGTAAGTAATAACATAAGTAAAAATGTTGACATTAATATTACAATGTCCTTTATAACTAATTTAATTTTTTTCATTTAATCACTTTCCTATATTAAAATATTACCATATTTTTTTTTTTCTTACTAGTTTTTATTGAAAAAAAAATTAGATTATGGTACTATTTTAATAGTAGGGATGGTGCTAAGCATTATGAAAAAAGTAAAGAAAATTTTTGTTTTACTAGTTATGGTATTACTGGTAAAAAATGTTCATGCGGAGTGTGGTTATGAAACGCAAGCTAAACTTAATAGTGAGGCTGCCACAATAAAGGCAATTTACGAGGAGCAAATAGGAGAGTTTGATTCATCTTTTTCTTGTAATGATGGACAAGGAGGGTGTGAAGGATATAATTATTTTAAAATATCTATTTTAAATTTAAGTAAAAACTTTACAATTAATGTTAAAAGTAAAAACTTTAATAAATCTTTCAGTTATTCAGATGTTAAAGATGGGGTTGTAAGTTTTGACTTAAATGATATTATGGAGGCACATACTTTTACATTTGATGTTTATCCCTCAACTGAAACAACATGTCCAAAGAAAAAAATAAGAACATTTTATTTGACAACTCCAAGATATAACGAATTCTATGATTTTGGTTTTTGCCAAGATAATCCAGAATTTTATCTTTGTGAAAAGTATGTTACTTTTGAAAACATGGAAATAACGGATTTTATGGATAAATTTCAAGAATATGAAGATAAAAAGAAACAAGATGAAATAGAAAAAAATAAAAACTTTTTTCAAAAATTAGGAGATTTTATAAAAGAACATAAAGAAGTATTTATAGGGGCTGGATGTACGATACTTGTTGTTGGGGGAGTAGTTGTATTCCTTCAAGTAAAAAGAAGAAAGGATATAATATGAAAAAAGTAATTAAATCAATATTTATATTTTTATTATTATGTATAATGGTTAATGTAGAAGCCCTTAATGTTGGTGATCAGTTTACCTTAACACCAGGTGCTTCACAAACTCATTCACCATCATATGGTTTTAATGAACAATATCAACTTCATACAGTTACTGGTGGAGGAAAAACTTATGACGCATATTGTATGGATAGAGGTAAAGCTGCAGGTCAAGGTGCATCTTACGTTGTAAATAGAATGATGCCAAAACTTAAAGGTGATTTAGCTGTTCTATATTTAATGAAAAATGGTGCTGATAAGGAACAAATACATTTAGCAATAAGACTTCTTGTATCAAAAGGTATGCTTAATTGGTCTCATACTGGAACAGCAGATTATTTAGCAAAAATCGATGCAGCAGTTAATTGTATGAAATCTGATTCAACTTTTAATTCAACATTAACTGAGTTTTTATCAAATTCAAGTAAAAAAAGTGATAATAATAGTAAAGAAGTTGCTCTTGCATATGATAATGGTGCAAAGCTAACTCCAATTAGTAATGAAAGGTTTCCTTATTACAGCTGTAAAGAATGTAGTACAGTTACACTTTTACGTACTGATGAACAAATTGAACTTATACCAACATTACTAATGTCTTTATATGCAGCAAATGTTAGAGCTAGTATACCAGAATGTGGAAGTATAGTTAACGCAAATAAAATTGCAAATCAATGTTATTTTGAGGATGGCTATGGCTGGATGAGTGTATGGAGAACCACTTATAATGGATGTCGTGATTTCACAAATAATGCGTACTTTACTGCAAAGAAAGTAGACGATAGTTGTCAAAGACTTAATGCAAATACTTGTGAAGAGCCTCCTTTAAGCGTATGTAATAGTTATTCTACAAAATGCACAGTAAGAGATAATTCTTGTGTATCTATAAATAACAATACTACACCAGGCGATGATAATAGTTCTTCTTGTAATGCTAGCAAAGGTGAATTTATAAAAGATCAATGTGATGGAATAAAAAAAACTAATGGATATGGCTCATGTCAAGAAGTAGGTAATGGTTGTTACAGATATATTGGAAATAAAAAATGTGATGAGTCAAAAGGCGAGTATATAAAAGATCAATGTGATGGAATAAAAAAAACTAATGGATATGGCTCATGTCAAGAAGTAGGTAATGGTTGTTACAGATATATTGGAAATAAAAAATGTGATGAGTCAAAAGGCGAGTATATAAAAGATCAATGTGATGGTATAAAAAAGACAAAAAAGATAAAAGAAAAGGTAGATGGATCATGTGTAATACAAAGTAATGGTTGCTATAAGTTTGTAGCTGATTCTAGTGGCGATGGCAGTGGAGGTAATGGCAGCGGTGCATCTGTAAGTTGTGGCGGTTTTGATGGAATTAAACAACTTTTAATTGATGCAATGAATTATGCTAATGAAAAGTTTAATAGTGAAACTGGTGAAAGTAAAGTTGAAAAAGGCCCAGCAACTGAACCAGAAAAAGCTGATGGATTTATAAAAAAAATAGTATCTGTTAAAATTGATATAAAAAATATTACAGATACAAGTTCTGACTCTGAATATTTTAAA
>OLQA01002901.1_pt1 | contig 12851 bp, 8 predicted proteins | sample 1673151 | NCBI WGS metagenome assembly OLQA01 (sample SAMEA3136760, study PRJEB25190) | human gut metagenome | biome: human gut; feature: human-associated habitat; material: faeces | place: Austria | collected 2013 | reverse complement strand
TAATCCAATAATTACAATAGAGTATAATGGACAAAAGAAAGATATTGCCAAATTATCACCAGGTGAAAAAGCAGATATATTATTAGATTTGATATTAGATCCTAATTCTAATAAAATACTTATTATAGATCAACCAGAAGATGATTTGGATAATGAGACAATTTTCAAAAAAGTTGTTTTGAAACTAAGGAGTATTAAAATGAGACGCCAGGTTTTAATTATAAGCCATAACGCCAACTTAGTTATTAATGGAGATAGTGATAGTATTTTAATTTGTATTAAAGATAATAATGAATATCGAGTGATAAATGATTCTATGGAAAGTTTAATAAAATATGATTATAGTTCCATAAATACAAAATTATTAAATGATACAATACTTAATATTTCTACACATATTTTAGATGGTGGTAAGGATGCACTATCAATGAGAGTTAAAAAAATAGGTTACAAAGATATTTTTTTAGAGGAGGATAATAATGGAACTAGTATTTGAAAAAAGTAGTATTCAAATTGATGACAAGAAATGTGATTTAGAAAATTTTAAAGAACAAGATTTTTTTACAATTTTAGAACAAATTATAAATAATAAAGAAAATATTAAAATAGTTAAAAAAGATAATATAACACCACTTGGTGAAAGATTTTATGAAATATTAAATTCTGAATTATCTGAGACACCAAAAGATCTTGATTAAAAAATAGCATATATAGCTACGTATCCTATATATGCTTTTTATATGTCTGCACAGTTTCTGCACAACAATTCAGTTAAATTGTGGTGTGTAAAATAGTATTTTTTTAAACTGTTTATACATAAAAACGTTGATTTTACAGGGCTTTTTTTAATATGACTAGTGCAACTTTTTGGCCCCTCTGAAGAGAACAAAAATATTATTATTGTTTACATTATAGAATTATGAAACTTTTAAGCAATTTTTTATACACTTTTAAGTATTTGATTTAAAATATAAAAAAACATATTTTAGATAAAATGTTGCAACTAAAATTACAGATTGATTATCTTGAAATTACAAAACTCACTATAAAAAATAATTGATTTTTGTTATAATACTATTATAGTAGGTGGCAGTGTGAAAGAGGAGTTTATAAAAAAATATAATAATCATGAATATATTTCAAATGATTTATATTTAAATGTATTAGCAAATTATAGTGGTGCTGTGCCCTCTAACTTTAATATTGATACTTATAATGACATTGTATTAGAAAAGTTATATTTGTTAAATAAAGATTACTTTGATAATTTCTATAAAGATATTGATCCTAATATAAAACTTGATAAAGAGCAGTGTAAAGCTATATTAAGTGATGAAAAATATAGTCTTATCATTGCTGGAGCAGGTACAGGTAAAACTACCACTATGGCATCAAAAGTAAAATATTTAGTGGAAAAGAAAAATATTTTACCAGAAAAAATATTAGTACTAAGTTATACAAGAAAAGCTACTGAAGAACTAGATAAAAGAATTTGCTTAGATTTTAATATCCCAGCACACGTTACAACATTTCATTCACTTGGTTATGAATACATTAGAGAAATATTTAATAATCGAAAATGCGTTATACTTGATAGAAACAAAAAAAGAGAAATCTTTTTAGAGTACTTTAAAAACTTATATTTAGATAAAAATAAAATTACTGAAATAATTAATAATTTTGATACTATTAAACAAATGAAAAACTTTGTATTTAGCAAATTCTTTATTGATAACTATCAAAAATTTAATACTTATGATGAGCTTATAGAATACTATGTAAGTGTTAAACTTAATGAAGCCAAAACTGTAGGAACTATAAATTTAATTAAATCATGGATTGAAAGGCAACTTCAGAAAGATGAAAATATTATATCTATAAATGGAGATTATGTTAAATCAGCTGGTGAAGCAGTAATAGCAAATTTTCTTTATAAAAGAGGTCTTTCATATTCTTATGAAGAAGCTTATCCAGAACTAATGGAAAATAATATAATATATAAACCTGATTTTACAATTGATTATGCTGGTGAAAAAATATATATTGAATACCTTGGCTTAGAGGATGAAAACTATAAAAAAATAAAATTAGAAAAAGAAAAATACCATAAAGAGCATAATAATAAATTTATTGAAATTGAAAGAACATCACTTTCAAATATTGTTAGAATTTTAGATAACAAATTAAGAGAGTTAAATGTTGAATATAATGAAAGAACTAATGAAGAAATATATGAACATATTCTTCGTTTAAATCCACTTTCACAAGTATATCCATTTGAATATTTTATGTACTCAAGTATTAAATATTTAAAATCATCTGCTTATAGAGAGGATAAAACAGTTATAAAAAAATATATTATGACTTTAAAAGGTGAAGAAAAACAAAATGTTATGATTGAGGCAAAATACTTCTTAGACTTTTATAATTATTATTCAAATAAACTTTATGGTGGAGAATATTATTACTTTGATTTTGATGATTTATTATACTATGCAGTTAAGTATATTGAAAAATTAACAAGTGAAACTCATTTATTATTTGATTATATAATTATTGATGAATATCAAGATATATCTAATATTAAGTATGAACTTACTATGAAGACCGCTAAAAGAAATGATGCTAAAGTATTTGCAGTTGGAGATGATTGGCAAAGTATTTACTCCTTTAGTGGCTCAAGAATAGAGTATATTTATAATTTTACTAACTATTTTAAGGGTGCAAAACTATTTAAAATTAATAAGACGTATAGAAATAGTCAAGAACTTATCAACTTATCTGGACAGTTTGTTATGAAAAATAGTAGTCAAATAAAAAAAGACTTAGTATCTGATAAACATATAGATAAACCAATTATTATTAAGACTTTTGATGGAACTAAGTCTGATAAAGAGGAAATTAATTTACTTAAAAGTACTATTTTAGAGATATATGGTGATAGTCCAGATCATAGAATTTTAATATTAGGTAGAACAAATAGGATTATAGATAATTTATATGATGATGAAAGTTTCTTTGATGGAATAGAATCTAGTTTAGTATTTAAAAATTATGAAGATATAGATATTGAAGCAATGACTATGCATAAATCTAAAGGTCTTACTTTTGATGATGTAATTATTATTGGATTAAATACTTCATTTCCATCTGTTAAAACAGGTATGACTTGGATAGAAAAATTGTATCGAAATGAAGTTATTGATGAAGGCATTCCTTTTGCTGAAGAAAGAAGATTATTTTATGTTGCTCTTACAAGAACTAAAAATCATGTTTATTTACTATGTGATAAAAATTTAAAAAAAGATAGTGAGTTTATATCAGAAATATATGGAATAATGAAGAGCAATATAGTTGGTAATTAAAAAGTTATTTAAAAAATACTTTACACTGATTTGACACATCTTTTTAAAAATGATATAATTATCGTACTTAAGGGGAGTTTTGTGATATGAAAATAACTAATAAAGATAGTTTTTTGAATTATTTAAGTAGTCTTAGATTTTTAGGTGTTGGTTCACAAGGAGCTTGTTATTATGATCCTAAAACTAATCAAGTTTTAAAAGTATTCCACATATTTTTTGATAATGATTATGATGATGTTATATCCGAAGATTTAACCCAGTTTAGTAATATAACAAACTCAACTTTTATATGGCCGATAGAAACTATAGAATATAATAGTTTTATTATAGGTTATACTATGAAGTTCGTTAAATCTAAAAGTTTATATGAAATAAATCCATTGTATGTAAATTTAAACTCATTTGCAAAGGCTATAAATAAAAGTTATAAAGATATTGAATTATTAACAAATAATGATATAAAGATTTATGATATTATGTATAATATTTTATATTCAAAAGGTAAGATTAATGTAATAGATACAATGGAATACTCAAAAAGAAATGTAACATTAAAAGAAAACTCTGAAGGATTTAATTTAGAGTTAAAATACTTTTTAGTGGATAATCTATTTAATAACTTTGTAAATAGTAATTCCTTTTTAAGAGATTTATATGATTCAAAAGATGCAAACGCTTTAGAACTTCTTAATGAATTAAAAAGAAAATTAAGTGAATATGTTGGTTTTGAAATAACTATGTTAAACGAAGTAAGAATGTTAACATCCAAAATAGATAGGCCTAAATATATTAGAGAGATAAGTAAAAGATGATTTTTTTGATCATTTTTTTAAATATTTTATAAAAGTAGAACTTGCGAAAGTAGGTAAGATTGATTTGTTAGTACCTAAATAAACATTTATTTTTGGAATATCTTTGTTAATTTTTAATTCTTTTAAATTGTTATAATTCATTTTTACTAAGTCAATTATTGTAAAACCAATGCCTAGTCCAATATTAGTAAATTCAGTAACTAGTTCTTGACTTACAACTTCCATTTTAGGTATTAAAACTGTATTATTTTTTAAGGCAGTACTATTTAATAGTTTTCTACTGTTAGAACTTTCTTTTTGTAATATAAGGGGGTAGTTATTTAAATCTTCAAAAGTATTAATATTATCATTGAAATAATCAGGATTATAAATGAATCCTTGTTTTAGTTCGGTTATTTTTTCTAAATGTAGGTTTGTTTCTTTGATATTACTTTCATTAAATATTACAAAATCTAGCTTTCCTAATTTTAAATCGTTAATTAAATTACTTGTTAAATCATTGGTAATGTTTATTGAAATGTTAGGGTAGTCTTGATGAAATCTTTTTATTACATCTAATAAAATTATTTTTGTGAGTGTTGTTGAACAGCCAATTTTAATTTCACCTTTAGATAAATCTTTAAAAGAGGTAAACTCATTTTCAGCATTACTGATAAGTTCTAAAGCTCCTTTAACATATTCATAAAACATTTTTCCTTCATTAGTAAGTTCCATACCTTTGTTACTTCTTAAGAAAAGTGTTCCACCAAGCTGATTTTCTAGTTTTTTTATTGATTGTGATATTGCGGGTTGTGATATATGAAGTTCTTCACTTGCTTTAGTCATATGTTTATTTTTAGCAACAACATAAAATACTCTATATAATTCTAAATCTACATTCATTATAAGCACTCCTTATATATACTATAACATAAATATATTTTACTTATCAATAAATAAGAAATAAAATATTATTGAAAGGAAGAATTTTTTATGAATATTGAAAAGTTAAAAGAAGAGTTTATTAAATTAAAAAAGGAGGAACTAGCATATCTTGATAATATTGCAAAACTAGGTTATCAAAAAACTTTTTCTCAAGAAGAGAAACTAAATATTTATCGAAAGTTGAAATTTTATGAAAATGAAAATGCTAAATTTTATAAAATTCTTTCTGATATTTTATATGAAAGTAAAGAAAAAAATATGGACAAAGTATTTATTGAAATTAAATTAAAGGATGACTTTTTTAATAAAGTGAGTGATATATTTAATAGACATAGATATTTAATTTTAAGAAGATATAATATTAATTTAGAAACTAATAGTTATATATTAACAGTTAAGGATATTATTGATGAAAGGTATACTAAATATCGTTATGAAGATTTTGATTATTTATTTAATAATCAAGAACTTTTTGAAAAGCCAATTTATATTTTTACCTATTATGATGATCACTCTGATGAATATTTTTTATTTGATTTTACAACGGGGATTTATAGTGACTTTGTTTATGGAGATAGAAAAGAAATTTCTGTAAAGGAAATGGAAAATTTTGAAAAAGGCAAAATTATTATGAGGGTTACTTCATACGTTAATGAGGTTGAAGTAAGTACTATTTTTAGGGAAGAATTATTAAATGAAAATAATAAAACTTTAGAGGACTGTGCTAATAGTACAATGATTAGAGTAAATAAGTTAAATTATTTAAGAAGTCCAGAGTACAAAGAAAAAATGTTGCTAGAAAAAATAACTAAACTTTATGACAAAGTAAAAGGAAACCTTACTAAAGAGGAAATATTATATAGTGGTGATTTTATTAATCTTATAAGAGAGGTTTATAGTCTTCCTAATAATAGAACTATTACAAGAGAAAAATTAGTTAAAAATGGTGGAAAAGATTCAGTTATAATTGTTGCAACAGATAGTAATGGTGATTATATATTAACCTTTCAAACTAGAATTAATGATAAAATAATTGCTGAATTTCCTTCGGGTTATATTGAAAATGGAGAAGATGTTATTGAAGCAGCCAAAAGAGAGTTAAAAGAGGAAACTGGATATGTTTCAGATATTGTAACACTATTAGATGAATTTTATTATTCTGTAGGTATAGATAACTCAATTTGCTATATTGTAAGAATGAAAAACTCTGTTAAAGCGTTTGATGTAAATTCAAATGAAAATTTGACATATGGGATATTTACTGAAGAAGAACTAAAATATTTATTAAATAATAACATTATGTGTGGCGGTTTAAATAAACTTGCATATTATAGTTTACAAAATAAGGGATGTAAAAGGACACTTAGAAATGTAAAATGATTGTAAATAATTTGTATATTTATTAGAAATAAAATATTATTGAAAGGAAGAATTTTTTATGAATATTGAAGAAGTAAAAGAAGAGTTTATTAAATTAAAAAAGGAGGAACTAGCATATCTTGATAATATTGCAAAACTAGGTTATCAAAAAACTTTTTCTCAAGAAGAGAAACTAAATATTTATCGAAAGTTGAAATTTTATGAAAATGAAAATGCTAAATTTTATAAAATTCTTTCTGATATTTTATATGAAAGTAAAGAAAAAAATATGGACAAAGTATTTATTGAAATTAAATTAAAGGATGACTTTTTTAATAAAGTGAGTGATATATTTAATAGACATAGATATTTAATTTTAAGAAGATATAATATTAATTTAGAAACTAATAGTTATATATTAACAGTTAAGGATATTATTGATGAAAGGTATACTAAATATCGTTATGAAGATTTTGATTATTTATTTAATAATCAAGAACTTTTTGAAAAGCCAATTTATATTTTTACCTATTATGATGATCACTCTGATGAATATTTTTTATTTGATTTTACAACGGGGATTTATAGTGACTTTGTTTATGGAGATAGAAAAGAAATTTCTGTAAAGGAAATGGAAAATTTTGAAAAAGGCAAAATTATTATGAGGGTTACTTCATACGTTAATGAGGTTGAAGTAAGTACTATTTTTAGGGAAGAATTATTAAATGAAAATAATAAAACTTTAGAGGACTGTGCTAATAGTACAATGATTAGAGTAAATAAGTTAAATTATTTAAGAAGTCCAGAGTACAAAGAAAAAATGTTGTTAGAAAAAATAACTAATATTTATGAAAAGGTTAAAGGAAAACTTACTAAAGAGGAAATATTATATAGTGGTGATTTTATTAATCTTATAAAAGAGGTTTATAGCCTTCCTAATAATAAAACTATCACAAGAGAAAAAATAGTTAAAAATGGTGGTAAAGATTCAGTTATAATAGTTGCTACAGATAGTAATGGCAATTACATATTGACATTTCAAACTAGAATTAATGATAAAATAATAGCAGAGTTTCCTTCGGGTTATATTGAGAATGGAGAAGATGTTATTGAAGCTGCCAAAAGAGAGTTAAAAGAGGAAACTGGATATGTTTCAGATAATGTAACAATACTTGATAATTCATATTATTCTGTAGGTATAGATAACTCGGTTTGCTGTATTGTACGAATGAAAAACTGTGTTAAAGCATTTAATGTAAATCCCAATGAAAACTTGACATATGGAATATTTACTGAAGAAGAACTAAAATATTTACTTAATAATAATATTATGTGTGGTAGTTTAAATAAACTTGCGTATTATAGTTTACAAAATAATGGTTGCAAAAGAACACTTAGAATGTAAAAACATTGTAAAGTTTTGTATAAATAATGTAAAAATATTATTGTAAAAATATTTAAATGTGATATATAATGTTGATGGAACGTGTTAATAAAAAATATAGAATTTTTAAATAGCCCTAAGTGTATTTGTAAATCTGTAAATTGTAGTGAAATTGTCATTAAAAATTATTTGAAATTTATAAAAAAAATAGTATTAACAAAAACTAAAATGAATTATCTTTATAAGAGTAAACTGGTATTATAATAAGATAATTATAATTTTACAAATTATTAGAACTTTATTATTAGGCTATTTTATATAATCAAATGATGATATATGTTGAAGACAATACTTAAAATTTAAAGAAGTTAGAAGTTAAAAAAATAGTAAAATGGAGATGAGGAAAAAGTGTATTCAAAAAAAAAAGAAGAAATATTTAAAATTTTAAATAGTAATACCCGTGGATTAGATAGTAAAGAAGCTAAGAAAAGATTAAATGATTTTGGACAAAATATCATTCTAAATAAAAAGAAAACGCCATGGATTATAAGGTTTTTAAAGCAATTTAATGATACTATGATTATCATATTATTGATTGTTGCATTACTTTTATATTTTTATGGATATTTTTATTCTCATGAATATACTGATACTATTGTCATACTTTTTGTGGTTTTTATAAATGCTATTGTTGGATTTATTCAAGAAGAAAAAGCCACTTTAATATTAAAAGATTTAAAAAAATATGAAACTAGTACCTGTAAAGTTAAAAGAGATGATAAAATAATAGTAATAAACACTAAAGAATTAGTTCCAGGAGATATAATATATTTAGAGTCCGGAGAAACAGTTCCTGCTGATATTAGAGTATTTTTATGTGAAAATTTAAAAGTTGATGAATCAGCATTAACTGGAGAAAGTGTTCCAGTACAAAAAACTGCGGATATTTTAAAAGAAAACTTAATTCTTCAAGAACAAAAAAATATGCTTTTTTTAGGAACAAGTATTACTAATGGGAAATGTACTGGTATAGTTGTAAGTACAGGAAAAAATACTGAGATAGGTAAGATTGCATTATCATTAAATGAAATAGATAGAATAGAAACACCATTACAATTAAAAATAAAAGAACTTTCTAAAAAAATTACATTTATAGTATTTATTATTTTAATATTTATATTTATTTTGGCATTAATTAATAAATACACTATCCTTGAAATTATAATGCTATGTTCATCACTTGCAGTAGCTGCTATACCTGAAGGACTTCCAACTGTAATTACAATAACATTATCTGTTGGAATATCTAATTTAGCAAAGAAGAAAACAGTAGTAAAACAAATGCAAGCAGTAGAGACACTTGGAGCGATTGATATTATTTGTTCTGATAAGACTGGTACTATAACACAAAATAAGATGACTGTTAAAGAAGAATATGTAATAGATGAGAATATGCTTAATTATATATGTGCTCTTTGTAACGATGCTCTTATTTATAAAAACAAATATGTTGGAGATCCTACTGAAACTTGTTTATATGATTATCTATTCGATAAAAAAATTAATCCCCTTAAATTAAGAAAAAAATGTGAAAGAATATTAGATATACCTTTTGATAGTGATAGAAAGATGTTTACTACTTTAAATAAAATTGATAATGATATATATATTTTATGTAAGGGTAGTATGGACTCTTTAATTGAGAAGATGAATTTGTCTATAACTGAAAAGCAAGATACTTTAGATAAGGTTAAGATTTTTTCAAAAAATGCTTTAAGGACTTTAGGATTTGCTTATAAAAAAATTAACTATATACCAAAAGATATCAAAGAATTAGAAAAAGAAGAAAACAATTTATTTTTTGCTGGTATTTTAGGAATAATAGATCCACCAAGAGAAAGTGTCAAGAAAAGTGTGCTTTTATGTAAAAATGCTGGTATTAGACCAATAATGATTACTGGGGACTCTATAGATACAGCAACCGCTATTGCTAAAGATGTTGGAATTATAAGTAGTGATGATGAAGCAATACTTGGAAGTGAACTTGATAAATATAATGATAAAGAATTAAAAAATATTGTTAAAAGATATTCTGTGTATGCAAGAGTTAATCCAACTCATAAAGAAAGAATTGTTTATACACTTCAAAATAGTGGAAAAATTGTTGCAATGACTGGTGATGGAGTAAATGATGCTCCTGCCATTAAAGATGCCCATGTTGGTGTAGGAATGGGGATTACCGGTACCGATGTTACAAAATCAGCATCAGACATAGTCTTGATGGACGATTCTTTTTCAACAATAGTTGTAGCAGTTGAAGAGGGAAGAAGAATATATAATAATATCAGAAATAATATAGTATTTTCATTATCAAGTAATTTTGCTGAAATATTTACTATTGTAATAGGACTACTTACTAAAACAACAATTTTATTACCAATTTATATTTTATTTATTGATTTGGTAACTGATTCTATTCCTAGCATATGTTTATCTTTTGAAAAGAGTGAAGATGGCATAATGAATAAAAAGCCAAGAGGATTAAATAAACCATTATTTACGCCATTTATAAAATCTTGCATTGTATCGTCAGCCATCATTGAAACTATATTTGTAGTTTTTACTTACTTTATTAGTTTAAAAATGTATGGTCAAGAAACAGCTATGTCTTTAGCACTTCTTTCAATGGTAGTACAGGAGATAGTTTATTCTATATCTTGTAGAAATTTGAAAGAGTCAGTTGTTAAACAGGGATTATTTTCTAATAAAGCAATGAACTACGGATTACTATTGATACTTTTAATTGAACTCATAGTGTTTGTTACACCTATTGGTAAATTAATAAGTATAACATCAATAGATATTAGTTTGATATTAATAGTATTCTTAATAAACTTTATGGCAATATTTATTTACGAATTAATTAAGCCATTTTTAGTAAAATGGTTTAAAGATTAGAATATATAAAATTGTAAGTATTTTTTTGAAGTTATAATTACTACTTGTCTTTATAAATAGTAATTTGTAGGAAAAAATATGGATAAGAAAAGAACAAAAAATATAATTCTACTAAATATGCAAATTAATCTTTTTTATTAAGAAATTTGTTTTGTTTCATAATTTTGGAACTTTTTTCTAAAAATTAGGGATTATTATATTGTAGGTGATGAATATGACTGGTCAAGCTAACCTATATAAATTTAATGAGATATATGATAAAACACATTTAGATTTACTTAAATATGTTATTATTAAATGCCATAATATTAATGATACAAAGGATATTATGCAAGAAACATATTTAGAGTTATGGAACATAATAAACAAAAAGAAATTATCAGATATTAATATTAAAAGCTATCTTATAGGTATTGCGAATAATAAAATTAAAAAACACTATACTTTATTACAAAAGTTAAAAACAGTATCTTTATTTGAAACAAATGATAAAGATATAGAATTAATTGACACTATAGAAGATGGTATTGATATAAATGATATTATTATTAAAGAAGATAATTGGAATACAATTTGGAAATATATCAAGAGTAAGAAAAATCAAGATATTCCCAAAGTATTTTATCTATACTATAAGTTAGAATTGAGTATTAAAGAAATTTCTAACCAATTAAAGTCTAGTGAATCATATATCAAACATTTAATTTATAGAACATTAAAAGAATTGCAAGATAATTTTGGGAATGGAGGTAACTCTAATGACAAATAAAGAGAAATTAAAAAATGCAATCGAACAAGATATTAACCCAAAAGATTATTATACTGAAATAATAAATCAAGGAGAAAAAGGAGAAAAAATGAAAAAGAACAATATTTTAAAATGGTCTTTAGTGCCAATATGTTTAGTAGTTGTAATAAGTGGTGTCTTATTCTTAAACTATCAAAATGATAATAAAACTATACTAAAAAATAAACCCTATATTGATGAAAAAAATAATGTAACATTAAACATTAATGAAGTAAATAATAAAAAAGGAGGGACATATAAGATAGATGCTGATGTGAAAATTGTAACAAATAATGATGTTAATTTTCCGTTGCCATATAAAAGTGGAATAGTAGATATTCCTAAAGATTTAGATAAAACATCCAAGTATATATTTTATTTTAGAAATGATAAAGAAAGTAAAGAATATAATATATTAGGTTACTATGAAATAATATATGATAATGGTGATGATAGATCAATAAAAGTTTCGTATTCAAAAGATAATAAACCTGCAAGAGATTATCATTTTAGTGAAGAAGGAAGTAAGACAACAACAATAAATGGTGTAGAATTAAAAATCTATAAATACGAAGATATTTATTTTACAGAGTTTAAATTTAATGATTATTACTTTGATATTGAAACATCTAAAATTACAGAACAGGAATTATCAGATTTCTTATTATCAATAATGAAATAAAGAGGTAAATTATAGATTGGTTTTTTTCATAATATAATGTATAGAATTATAAATTACAATTTATCGTTATGTTAAAAAGCATTGCTTGCGGCAACGGGTATTTTTATAATAAACTGAATTTGATGAAAGGAGAAAGTGTATTATGTTAAAAGATAATTTAAAAATATTAAGAAAAAATAAAGGACTTTCACAAGAAGAATTAAGCATCAAATTACATGTTGTTAGACAAACAGTTTCAAAATGGGAATCAGGTTTATCTGTACCAGATGCTGAAATGTTAATGACTATATCAGAAATATTAGAAACACCCGTTAGTGAAATTCTAGGTGAAAGTATAGAAGAAAAAGAAAAAAATGATTTAAAAGTAATATCAGAAAAGTTAGAAGTCATTAATGAACAATTAGCAATGAAACAAAAGCAAAAAAGAAAAATGTTAGTTAATACATTAATAGTTGCTGATGTATGTTTAATAATATTATTTATCTTATTAGCAATATTAGGAAGTCCATATCAATCATGGGATTATAGTGATCCAGAGTGGTCAGTAATTGGAACTTTATGGCATTCGTTTGAATGGGTA
>OLQA01002894.1_pt1 | contig 12864 bp, 11 predicted proteins | sample 1673151 | NCBI WGS metagenome assembly OLQA01 (sample SAMEA3136760, study PRJEB25190) | human gut metagenome | biome: human gut; feature: human-associated habitat; material: faeces | place: Austria | collected 2013 | reverse complement strand
ACAAACTGGAAGAAATCGCAAGCGCGGAGTACGCCAAGACGGGGAAATATATCCGCCCTATCGCGCTGTTTCAGGCACAGCCGAAAGGCAAGGAGGACGCGACCACCTTTGAAAAACTGCGGGACAAACTGGTGGACGCCGGGATTCCCGCCGAGCAAATTGCCATTCGTACCGCTGATGTGAACGAACTGAAAAATGTGGAGTTGATGTCCCTAAGCTGTCCGATTCGATACATTATCACGGTCAATGCGCTGAAAGAGGGCTGGGATTGCCCCTTTGCCTATATCCTTGCGTCTCTTGCCAATAAGACAAGTCAGGTTGACGTGGAGCAGATTTTAGGACGGATTCTCCGTCTGCCCCATACGAGCCAGCACACACAGAGCGCACTCAATATGTCCTATGTGCTGACTTCTTCCAACGACTTCAACAATACTGTGGCGCATATAGTCAAGGGCTTGAACAGCGCAGGATTCAGCGATAAGGACTATCGGATCGGTGAGTCCGCAAAACCGCAGGTTCCCGAACAGCCAACAGAACAAATCACGCTGCCTGATCAACAAGGGTGTCCTGAAATGGAACCCCCTTTGGAAACCGCCGAGGACGATTTTTCGGGGCTGGATGGGAAATCTATCGGGGCAGAGTTGGAGCGGCGCAGAGAACAGGCACAAACGCCTGAAACTGCCCCGAAAGCCGACACCATGCTGGACGCTGCCGCAGAGGTCGAAAAGGCATATACAGACGCTATCCAACAGACAGACAATGACCCGATGATGGACAATCTTCCGTGGGAGGTGCGGGATAAAGTGAAATCATTCCAAGTAAACCCGCAGTTCCGGGAGGATATTGAAACGCTGCAAATCCCGCAGTTTTTCCTGAAAGTTGAGCAATCTTTGTTTACGGACGGTTCTTTTGAACTGCTGGACAAGGAAATGCTGGCAGAGGGCTTTACCCTCAAGGGCAAGGCATACGATATTGACTTTGCCGCCGCAGACGATGAAATCCGCGAAATTGACGTGCGGGAGCAGGACGGCGGTTTGCCGAAGGTGTTCAAGATGGAGAGCGCCGAGCAGCGGTACTTCAAGGAGTGGTTCAACAATCTGCCGCCGGAAAGCCGGGTGCGTCAATGCAAGGATATGATGTTCAAGCAGCTTAACAAGCTGAATATGGTGGACGCCGCCGAACTGCGAGCCTACGTAAACCGCATTGTGGACGATATGGACAAAGCACAGCTCGCCGCGATGGAGAAAGCCCCGCTGGGCTATGCGGCGAAGATCCGTGACAAGATCGAAACACTGTTGGAAGCCCACTATCGGGAAATTTTTGAAAAGTGGTTGGAAACGGAGCGCATTGTCTGTATGCCCTCGTTCCGTCTGCCCGCGTCCATTCACCCCGCCAGCAATACCGACATATACGCCCGTTCGCTGTATACGGCTGAGGACGGCGACATGAACAAGCTGGAACAGAAGCTGGTTGTGGAGTTGACCGCCCTGCCGAATGTCCGCTGGTGGCACAGGAATATTGCCCGTCAGGGTTTTGCAATCAGCGGCTTTATCAAGCACTACCCCGATATTCTGATTATGACCCAAAGCGGCAAACTTATCTGTGCGGAAACCAAGGGCGAACACCTGAAAAACGATGACAGCCGGGAGAAAATCGCGCTGGGTCAAGCATGGCGCACAGCAGCGGGCAAGGATTTCCGATATTACATGGTATTTGAGAATGAGGAAAACCTCTTGCCGGGTGCGGTGAGCATGAGCCAGTTTATCGACACGGTTAAGGCGCTGTAAGGGAGGTGCGTGTTTTGAAACTGCCGTATGAAAACGAATTGTATGAACTGCGAAAGTGGATAGATTTTACAAATGCAAATTTGAATATGCAGTTTCTCCATACTCCGCCTGAGATTCAATCTGTGCGCCAATGGATTAGTGCAATAGCAACTGGCATACAGAGCGATTACCCATTCTATGCTGCTATATTGCCTCGTATTGCAGATATTCTTTTTCAATCAAGCGGTATAGGTGCTGCATCCTTGAACATCGCTGCATTCGGAGAGTTAGTTGTTATCATTCGGCATATTGAAGCGGAGCCTGTTGCTGTCCAATTCTGGCCTGAGATACACCCGCGAATTGCAAATGTTTCCCGTGGGCTATATGTGGATGGACATTGCTCAACCGCAGCAGAAAAGGCAGTCAAAGAAGTGGAGTCTCGTCTGCGTGAAAAGTTTGCAGAGTTAAAATCTGACGCAACAGTTCCAGCGAAGATTGGTGATGTGATTGGCGCACTTATGAGCGAGGACGGTGCTTTCAAATTCTGTGACACAACTACTACCAGCGGCAGGAACTACCGACGCGGAATCCACTCTCTGTTTGAAGGAATCATGGTAGCCTATCGCAACCCTGCAGCTCATGCTAATCTTCAATATGAAAAACGTGAGGCTATGGAGCAAATCATGCTGGCAAGCCAACTGATGTATGTGTTGGATAAGCCGCAAATCTAAGAAGAAGGTGAAATGAATTATGTCATATACTGTAAAGTCATCAGAAAAATTGCGGAAGTCCGGCGCGGAAACTGAAACAAAAGCATTATTATATTTAATGAACTTCAGATCGGACAGTGATGATATATACTATTTCGTTGTTGACTTCTTTAACGATTTAACCGGCATGAATAACATGGCGACACGTTTATGGGACGTACAGTCAAAAGGAAATCATAATGTTGGTCCAAAAGCTATAGGTAGAGAACTGGTAACGCTATTCAAAAATTACATGAGCGAATTTACATTTGAGACCTATATCCTTTTCGTGGGTAGTGTTTCGGGTACGCTTAGGAAGGACCCATCACTTACAGTCTTTGGAATTGAAAACGCTAAAGATACCGCAGTTAAGCTGATTAAAGAGGGCCTTGTTGAAGAAGGTAACGCTAAGGAATATATAGATAATTCCAGTCTTACAGATACAAGTATTGACGCTTTCTTGAAGTCGGTTCTATTTGTGATTGACGATGATAAAGAGCCATGTGAATATGTAAGAGCAATTATAAAGCAGCATCCAAATATCGTTCCCGAGGACAAGGTTCTGGATGCGATATTTAATGAAATACGAGATAAACAAGCAAGTAAAAAGAATATATCATTTGTCGAGGGTGTCGTTATTGAGACTACCGATGAAGCGCTGAATTATTGCCGCCATCTGACTAATAATGAAATAAGACTGATGACACTTCAACGTATTATTAGCAGAGATCCATTGAGTCAGGGTATTCCCACCTCTTTTATCCCGATTTATAATTCTTGGCCACCAGAGAGACAACGCGAAATGTTTGAAGACTGTCAAGGTAGTCTATGCAGGGCGCTGTTCAACAAAAATGCAGCCGATGGGTTCTGGTGCCTTTTTGAAAACACATATCAGTTAATCATAGTGCATCCCGATGAACCAGTACAACAATTATTTGTACGTCTTCAGGCATTGGGAGATTGCGTCTCGCGTTGCCCGGATTTTGATGCCATATCGCTAAAGTATTTTATTTCCGTTGTAAAGGATGGTATCCAACAATGAAAATATTGAGGGTTGCTGTAGGTAATTCAAAAGAAGCGTTTATTGAAAGCCGATTCACCGAAGGGCTGAATATTATTTACAGTGATGATAATAACAAAGGGAAAACCATTGTTATTCAGTCTATGATGTACGCGCTGGGGAATGAACCGACCTTTCCAACTTCTTTCGAATATCAGAAATACTATTATTATGTTGAATTTGAAGAGCACGGGAAAAATTATCAAATATGCCGTTCTGGGAATGGATTTGTCCTGAGTCAAGGATCGTCCATATTGATTTTTGATAATGTTGCAGAACTCAAGCGGTACTGGTCAAAACATATTTTTTCACTTCCAGCTATAGTAAAGAATCAGCTTTCAATGATTGTTGATCCTGTACTATTTATGCAGCTTTACTTTGTTGGGCAGGACAAGAAAGATACTTCAAATATCGCACATCATGGTTTTTATAATAAGCAAGACTACATTGAAATGCTCTATGCGTATGCAGGATTAGGTGGCGAACAGCTCTCGCAAGAACGAATTGACGCGATTAAGCACCGAATATCTGAGCTTTCCGATGAAAAGAAAGTGCTTTTGAAACAACACAAAATATTGAAGTCCAAGAAGGCTCCCGTATCATATCTTAGTGCGGAAAGCGATCGCTTGGCATTTGGCGAAAAGGTTGCGAATTTAGAGAAGGTTCAGTCAAAAATTGCCGAGCTTCGGAAATTACGTAATGCTTCAACTATTCGGAAGAGCAAATGGGAATATACAATTAATGAGCTACGATCATTGAATCGTTCTATCTCATGTGGTGAATTGCGATGCATGGACTGCAATTCTACTAATATTTCGTTTAGCACTGGGGAAATATCTCAGACATCATATTCCTTTGATGTGTCTACAGTAGAGATGAGAACTGAGATAATCAACTCAATCTCCGAGAAAATTGCTGCATACGCGGAAGAGATTCAACGTTTGTCCGCAGAAATCTGTGCCGAGCAAGAAAAAATGCAGTCTTTGATGGAAGACGAAAACGTTTCTCTTGAATCTATAGTCGCATACAAAAAAGACATTTTTTCCGCGTCAGACGCAGAGGGCAGAATCAAAGATATTGAAAATGAAATCACTTCTCTGAAAAGTCAACTTGTAGCTAACGAGAATTCGTCTCAGGAAACGCAGGCGCGGAGGGTTTCTCTGCTGACCGCAATTTTAGGCAAAATGAACGAGCTATACCATCAAATTGATCCGGATGGAAATCTTACGTACACAAGCCTTTTTACTCAGCGAAATGAGGTCTATTCCGGAAGCGAGGCAACCGTGTTTCATTTAGTGAAGCTTTTTGCCTTACAACAAGTTCTGAGACACAACTGCCCGATCATAGTCGATTCATTTCGCGCTGAGGACCTATCAACAGGAAAAGAAAAAACTGTGTTAGAAATATCAAAGTCTATTAACAACCAAGTAATATTAACAACCACGCTTAAACATGAAGAATTAGGTAAGTATGATTCTATTGAGGGGGTTAACCATATTAACTACATATTACATATACCCAGCAAGATACTCGATGGCAGATATGTGGCAGATTTTTTAGGGCTGTTATCTGCGTTGTCCATAAAAGTTCAAAGCTAATCTATAATAAATTTACAATCCATCTTCAAAATCCGGGTTGACATCTGCTCGGATTTTGATTATACTATACTTAACCCGAATTGGAGGTTGAACAGCATGAAACAACTGGGTATGCGTCTTCGCGCATTGCGGGAAGGAATTGGCTTATCCCAATCAAAATTTGCCGACGTGATCGGCTCTACGCAGTCCAGCATCAACCGCTATGAAAACGGTCAGGCAACGCCGACTGTTGAGCTTCTGCGCAAGTATGCGGACTATTTTGACGTTTCAATGGACTATATTTTTGCCCGCTGCGATGATCCTCATGGCAAGCTGTATGAAGCGAAACCTCCGGTTGACGCGAACAATCCTGAACTGAGGAAGTTTGTTGAGATGTGTTTCGATCCGGAATCACCGATGAACGAAAAACTGAAAGAAGCGATGCTGAAAATGCTGGGGGAGGCGAAGACATGAGCAATAAATTAACCCATAATCCGGGACAGTTTGACGAGGTCATCCATATCATCGATAATGCCCGCAGCCGCGCCATGAAAGCGGTCAATGCAGAGCTTATTCAGATGTATTGGAGCGTCGGTGCGTATTTGTCAGAGCTTTGTTCTGCATCAAGCTTTGGCGATAAAATCATTGATGATGTTGCCGCCTACATTGCCAGAGAAAACCACGGAGTCAAAGGTTTCAATCGTCGCGGTCTCTATCGTATGAAGCAATTCTACGAGACTTACAAGGACGATGAATTTGTGACACCACTGGTGACACAAATCAGTTGGACAAACCATCTGCTTATTATGTCTGGCTCCAAGACGGCAGATGAACGGCATTTTTACATGGCACTCTGCGCAAAGGAACATTATTCCAAGCGCGAGTTGGAGCGTCAGATCGGCACATCGTACTATGAGCGTTCAATGATTTCTGCCAAGAAGCCGATGCCTGAATCCGTTTCGCATGATGTGCGTGAAAGCATCCTCGATACCTATGTGCGTGAGTTTCTGGACTTGCCGGAGCAATTTTCTGAAAAGAATCTCCGCAAAGCGATCATCGAAAATTTGAAGCAGTTTATACTTGAATTTGGTCGGGATTTTACCTTTATCGGTGAGGGAGTACCGTGTTCAGGTCGGCAATACAGATTTCTTCATCGACTTGCTGTTTTATAACCGTGCGCTTTCCTGCCTTGTCCCGATTGAACTGAAAATCGTAAAATTCAAGCCGGAACACATCGGCAGATCAATTTTTATCTCGAAGCACTTGACCGCGATGTGAAGAAGCCAAATGAAAATCCAAGTGTAGGCGTTATTCTTTGCGCCAGCAAGGATGGCGCGGTTGTCGAATATGCTTTAAGCCACAGTATGTCGCCCACACTTGTTGCAGATTATCGGCTTTGTCTTCCCGACAAGACGCTTCTACAAAACAAGCTGCGTGAACTGACAGAACTTGCGTTGGAAAGCGGCGAAGGCAACGAGGGTGATGAAGAATGAACGCTGTCATCTACGCCCGCTATTCCTCTGATAGCCAGCGCGAGGAATCCATTGAAGGTCAGCTCCGCGAGTGCAGGGAATATGTTGAACGCAACAACATGACCTTTGTTGGAACGTATATTGACCGGGCATTATCTGCAAAAACAGCAGATCGACCCGAGTTCCAGCACATGATCAAGGACAGTGCAAAAGAGCTGTTCGAGATTGTGCTTGTATGGAAGCTCGACCGCTTTTCCCGCGACCGTTACGACAGCGTTCACTACAAGCACATTCTGAAAAAGAACGGCGTAAAGGTTATTTCTGCGAAAGAGCATATCTCCGAAGGCCCGGAGGGTATTATTCTGGAAGCAATGCTGGAGGGCTATGCTGAGTTCTATTCTGCTGAGTTATCAGAGAAGATCCATCGTGGGCAGAAAGAGAATGCATTGAAAGGAAAAAACAACGGCGGTGGCGTTCCGCTCGGCTATCTGTTGGACAAGAAAGCACAGAAGCTTGTGATCGATCCCGTGACTGCACCATTAGTGGTTGAGATATTTGAAAAGTATGCTGATGGCAAATCGGTTCGTTCTATTGTTGAGGATTTCAATGCCCGCGGACTTAAAACGAAAAGGGGACAGCCCTTCAATATCAATAGTTTCAGCTCTCTTCTGAAAAACCGCAAATACATTGGCGAGTATCGCTATCAGGATGTTGTAATTGAGGGCGGCGTTCCTGCTATCGTTCCGGAAGACCTGTTCAACCGTGTGCAGGAACGCATGGAGAAGAACCGCCATGCTCCCGCAATGGCAAAAGCAAAAGAGGACTATCTGCTGACAACAAAGCTTTTCTGCGGTAAATGTGAACGCATGATGGTTGGTGAAAGCGGTACGAGTCATACCGGCGCTATGCACTATTATTACAAATGCAGCGGTGCGAAGCGCCTGAAGGATTGCGACAAGAAGGCTGTTCGCAAAGACTGGATTGAACGTGTTGTTGTCCGTCTGACCATGCAGCGCGTCATGGATAAGGAGAAAATTAACAGGCTCATTGACGCAATTCTTATTATGCAGGAGCAGGAAGACACGACAACCCCTGCGGTTCGTTCACAGCTTGCAGAAACCGAGTCCGCCATCGGAAACATTCTGAAAGCAATCGAGCAGGGCATTTTCACGCCGTCCACTAAACAGCGGCTTGATGAGCTGGAAGCGCGAAAAGAAGAAATCCTTGTGAATATCCAGACCGCTGAACTGCAAAAGCCAAAGCTGACCCGCGAACAGATGACGGCATGGTTTGAGCAGTTCCGTCATGGCGATCCAGCAAATCGTGATTTTCAGAAACGCCTGATTGATACATTTGTAAACGCCGTGTATGTGTTCGATGATAAACTGGTCTTGACCTACAACTATCAACATTGGACGCATACAATCTCACTTGACGAGATCGCATCGGCACTGAGTTCGGATTTTGATGGGGATACTCCACCAAATCTGATAGGGTTTTTGATACAATTCCATCAAGAACCCTATCGTTTTTTATGCTCTGTTTTTTCTATTTTCGCTTATACATTTTTTGAAGCGGGAGGGTGCATCGCATTCTCGTTTCGGAGGTTTTCTATCGCTTCAAAATCGGTTTTTTCGCTCTTTTCGGAAGCTTTTCAGAAAAGCTATCGTTTCATTTTCGGACTATCGTTTCACAATCGCTTCGGGCATAGAAAAAGCCCGGAGTTCTGCGCTCCGAGCCATGCTTTTCTCAAATGTTTTCCGTTATAGCCGCTCCGTTCCTGAACAGGAATTCCGCTCCTCCGTCCGGGTGGATCGTGAGCTTCTCGACGAAGGCGTTCCACAGCTCGCCGCTGAACTCGACCGGCAGCTCCTTCATTGCGGTCAGGTCGGAAATGAACCTGTTGAGGACTACGATCTCCTGTTTCCGCTTTTCGAGCTTCCCGTCGAGCTTGTCGAGCCTTTCGGAAAGGGCGTCGTGCTTTTTGACGTACTCCTTGTATTTGCCGGTTGAACTCGCTCTGGTTCATCGCCGTCATCGCGATCTGCTGTATGAGCGCCGCGGCTAAGGTCTCCGTTTCCGACTGCTCCGCTGCGATCCTCGCCCTTTCGCCGTCTATCTCCGAGGTATCGGAAAGCATGCCTTTCAAAGCCTCGCAGTCGGCGATAAGCGTTTCTCTCTGCTCGTGTAACTTGGAGAGCGCCTGCATAAACAGCGCTTTTATCTGGGCTTCGCTCAAATGCGGAGTTTTGCAGCCGGTCTGCCGCTCGTACTTTCCGTTGCATCTCCAGACCACCCTGCGGTACTTGTCGGTCGAGTGCCATATCTTCGAGCCTTACCAGCTCCCGCACTCTCCGCAGCAGATTTTCATCGAAAAAGGGCTGAGACTGTTCTGGTTTCTGCCCTTGGCTTTTCTTTTCGCCATCTCTGCCTGCACCAGCCCCCATTCGGCTTTATCAATTATCCCCGGATGGCTGTCCGTGACGATGTACTGAGGAACCTCGCCCGTGTTTTTCTTCATCTTTTTGGAAAGGAAATCGACCGTGAAGCTATTCTGGAGCACAGCGTCGCCGCTGTACTTTTCATTCGTCAGTATGCTCTCGACGGTTTTATCCTGCCACCTTGCTTTTTTCCTCGGAGTCGGAACGCCGGCTTCTGTCAGTATCTTCGCAATGGCGTTGACGGTTTTGCCGCCCATGAACAGCCTGTAAATGAACCTGACTGTTTCCGCTTCTTCAGGGTCGATCTCCGGCAGACCATCTGGGCCTTTTCTGTATCCGAGAAACTGTCCGTAGGGCATATTGACCTTGCCGTCGGCGAAACGTTTCCGTTGTCCCCACGTCACATTGTCCGATATGGAGCGGCTCTCTTCCTGCGCAAGCGATGACATTATCGAGATCAGAAGCTCACCTTTGCCGTCGAATGTCCATATGTTCTCTTTTTCAAAATAAACCTCAACGCCGTGGCTCTTGAGGTCGCGGATCGTTGTAAGACTGTCGACCGTGTTTCTTGCGAAGCGGCTGACGCTCTTTGTCACGATCAGATCGATATTCCCGGCAAGAGCGTCGGCGAGCATCCTTTTGAAGCCCTCCCCGTGCCGGGTGTTGAGGCCGGAGATGCCTTCGTCGGTATAGACGCCAGCGAACATCCAGTCGGGGTTCCTGCTGATATAGTTAGTGTAGTAATCGACCTGTGCCTCATACGAGGTCAGCTGCTCGTCGCTGTCGGTCGATACCCTCGCGTAACCTGCGACCCTGCGCTTTTTTCCTTTGTTCTATGCTGACATATCACGGAGTGCTCTGTCATCAGGCACGCGATCTGTTTTCAGCCGGGTCTGCCGCCGGTGTTGGCGGTAACGGAAGGATCAAGGAAACAAAGATGGAGGATCGTCTTGAAGGGAAAGATTTCGATGGTATCTATATCCTCAGAGCACTGCTCCATCTGGAAGACTACATGATAGATGCGGCTAATACCCTTGAGGATAAGCTGTTTATTGAGTATTGGGGTGAGGAAGTTTGCTCTGCTTTTGATGTTCATGATCCGAAAGCACGAATCAGATTCTGGTTGGAGAAGGCAGACTTCTTCGCAAAAGAATGGAAGCCTTCTGACTACTTATTCATTGATTAGCCAAGATAAGCTAAAAACAGGCTGATAAGGAGTTCTCTATTTTCGGTTACACAGAGCGGCTTAGCTCGAAAGAAGGGTTGACTAGACTCTTTACTTTACCGTAAGAGGGCACTAACAAACGAAAAAGAAAGCAAAGGGCAGCTCAGCATTGAATAAAAGCCCTTTGCTTTTTGTTTTACGCCAACTCGGCGAGATAAGTTTTATTGTCTCCTGCGTTATACACGAGCATAAAACCGTCTTCAGAAATCTTCTGCAAATCGCCGTTTTCAAACAAGTTTTTGTTGTATTCCATCGTTCTTTGCTGCCCAATGCTGAAACTGCGCCCCCTATGCCTGCGCAGCGGATGGAAAACTGATCTTCCTCTATGGCTGTTAATGCTGAACGTATCTGTGATTTTTTCGTATACATACGTGGGGAGAATCTCTATAAGATCCTTTGTCGCTGCTCCTGCGCGAAATACCAGCAGACAGCTCATTTGCTTCATTAACTCCTTTGGAGTGATCGTTTTGGCTTCGCTGTTTCTGATGCTTTGAGGTACGGAGTCACAGATAATAAGACATTGTCCAAATGCGGGAAGAAGATTCATAAGCTCCACCCCAATCTGAAGTCCTCCTGAAAGGTGAAGCACTATGAAACGATCCTGCCATTCTTCAATGTACTCGCAAAGCTCGTAGTATACCGAATAAGGCTTTGAGAGAAGTATTGCCCCGTTGCCGGAAGGAATACTCTGTTGAACTGAGCTGTTGATCCATTCAGGGCCAAGAGAGGAAAAGGCGGAGGTTTTATCCGAAGCGGGTCCGATAAACAAAAACGGCTTTCTGCTCCTGCGAATGAGAGCTTTGGCTATTCCAAGACTCCTGACGGGATCTCCAATAACGCAGACCGAGCCGTTCTGAGGGAGATCGACTGCTGAAATAAGCTGAAAGGGGGTGCAGCAGCCAAGCTCAGTTACCGGCTGATTTCTAGCATTGCGGAGATTGGCGGAGGTCACGGGTGCGCTGAGTATGGGTGTTTCCGAATTTATATAACGGCTCATATTATTCGAGCTCCTTTCTGTATCCGTGATAGAAGAAGGGTGATGATGCCAGATTAGGAAAGCTGCAGAGCGCGTCGCCCTTCTTCTGCAGCATGGCGCTGAAATCATAATCGGCAACAACCGGACAATGTTCGGAGTGCTGAACAAGCTTCTGCCCAGGTCCGGTGAAGCTGTAAGAGCAGAGCGCCTCTCCGTATCTGTCGGATAGCACCTTTCGAGACATACTGTCCTGAACTTTCAGGCACAATACGTTCGGAAAGAGCGAGAGCAGGGTTTGCGCTTCATCTTTCTTATAATGCCTTGTCATGAGCTGCGCAGTTTGGAGGCACATGAATACGCGAAATCCATGCCCGCGTCCCAGGGACATAGCGTCGGCCAGAACGGTAGCTGGAAGTAAAGACCCTTCGTCGATAAAGAACCAAGTGCGCCGACCGTCGTCTCTGCGGTCTACGGAGTGTTTAAGAAGAAGATTCAGGATAGTACTGAATATCTTGACGCTCGCCTCAGAGGCATTAGCGTAATCGTAATAGAGGAAAATGCGATTGCCGGCCGACTTGAGAGTCTCTATTGCTGAGAATTTTCCCTTATCCGAGCAGAAGCTGCCCCACATGCAGGAGTGGATAAACGTCCTCAGCTCAGATATAATTCCGTAACCTTGTCCTAAATTATTCCCTAGATAATCAGTAGTACTCCGAAAGTATTGGGGTCTTAGTTTTGCGAGCTCACTCCAAGACGGCCTGTCTCCGCCGCCTTGAATAGTGGTGCCATTGATAAAATCGACCAAATGCCAGTTTGTGTATTCGACGCCTTTACTCACGCTGTCGTCATACATGCACATGATAGAGTTATAGAGAAACTCGTTGCTGGCGTTCTCAAAGAAAGGCTGAAGCTCGGAACGCTGATCTTTTGTCAGCGATTTTGCTATATCGCGTGCGGTAAGGGAAGGGTTACGACTGTTCTTCAACTCTTTAAAGATATTCCAGCAGGACTTGGGATCGCTCGTATCCACAGAAATAACGGGATCCTGCGGACGTCTGTACTTTTTGAGATACTCATCCTTAGCACAGAAGATGATAATGTTGTCCCCGCATCTCTCCGCTTCCTTCAAAATAGGGGTCATGATCTCGCTTAAGAGCGCGCTCTTTCCGGATCCTACAGAACCCAGAAGGAGAGTCGGGCACTCGAACACACGATCGTCAAGAACTAATCCATCCTGCAGATGAACGACGGGAGCACGAGGAGTACCGTCAAGGCGCGGAGGAGAAGGCTGGATAGATAGTCCCTCAAGAGTATGTTTGATCATGTTCAATGCCCTCCTGTTCCGCCATGTCCTCCGGCTCCGATACCGCCGGATCCCTGACCTCCGGCGCCGTGTCCACCTGCGCCCTGTCCGGAGGAGCTGTGACCGGACGAAGACCCGTTTGACCCATGCCCATCTCCTGTAGTGCTGTGAGAGTTAGACTGCGTCCCGGACTTGTTGCCCGACTCGCGGCCGGTATGTCCCGGAGCGGATGAGTCGTCCCCGCGTTCATGCCCACCATTATCGACGCCGCTCTTCTTGCCTGACTGGTTCTGCG
>OLQA01002891.1_pt1 | contig 12868 bp, 10 predicted proteins | sample 1673151 | NCBI WGS metagenome assembly OLQA01 (sample SAMEA3136760, study PRJEB25190) | human gut metagenome | biome: human gut; feature: human-associated habitat; material: faeces | place: Austria | collected 2013 | reverse complement strand
CTTCTACTTTTTTACCGCTTTTCGCATATACTGCATACGGCTTTGTGAAATCCAGGACAACCACTGATGCAATCGCCAGAATTACCACGAGTGCCGCGATAAGCAATTTTCTGTAATTCTTCCAGCACAAAAACAGGAACGATGATTGGCCCCTCTAAAAAACCAGACTGATAAATATTCAAAATACGTCCATCAATAATAATATTCGTATCAAGCAGTTTCCCTACTTTTTTCTTTTTCTGTTTTGTACCAGATTCTGCCTTGAAATGAAACCATCCTGCAATTTCGGCCTTTTTGGAAATTGTCAGGTGCATTCCGATATATCCCAAAATTATACTGAGAGCCACAGATACATAAGGACCTATATATGGAATACTGCCAAACGCCAATCCAACTAAATTAGCTATAATAAGCCCTGCAAATAATCCTAAAGTACCAATTATAAGATCCTGTGTCGATATAAGCAGCAGTGATTTTTCGACTCGGGATGTAAAGGCAAACAAACTGCTAATCAAATAGCCCGAAATGACTCGTCCTACAAGTGCACCTAAAATTCCGCCTATCAGCATGACACCCAATGATAAAATTGTAATTCCCAAAATTGTCTCGGTCAAAACGTTTTTAGGAATGACTGCAGTAAGCAACGGTTCCGTCTGGGTAGACAACACTATTCCCAATACAGAAAAAAGCAGAATAAATATGGCCTTTAATACTTTTTCCGGCATATTATAAATTCCTCTTTAGTTTCCATAAAATGATTTCTGAAATACTACATTTACACATTTTAATTATAATAGCACAATCATAACGGATTGAAAAACAAACCTTTCTCTTATCTCACACCTGTGATTTAAAAAAATGGATCGCCTCTTCCAAATGATTTATAAATACCACATGCGAGAGTAATTCCTCCCGGTGATTATCTTTAAAATAGTTTTCAGCCTCTTCCTGATTCCTCGCAGGGAGGACAAATTCAGTAAAATTCATTTTAACCGCCTCTTTGAGTCGTAAGCTTAACTTAGAAACAGGGAGGATTTCACCGGTTAATCCAATTTCACCTAAAGCCATACAGAATTTTTTCAAAGGTATATCATACTTTACGGAAAATAATGCCAGTGCTACTGATAAATCCGCTGCTGTTTCTTTTAATTTATAGCCACCTGCCACATTGAGATATACATCATCAGCAGAAAATGGAATTTTCCCCTTTTTTTCCAGTACGGCAAGTAAAATAACCAATCTATTAAAATCGTAACCAGATGCAATTCTACGCGGAACTGCCAGTACGGAATGGACTGTAAGTGCCTGTACCTCAATCAAGATTGGACGTAAGCCTTCCATGCAGGCAGCAACTGTACTTCCAGATACAGGAGCTTCTTGTATTCCTTTTAGAAGATACTTAGACGGATCATCAATCCCTTTCAATCCTTTCCGCCCCATTACAAAGAGTCCTGATTCAGATGTAGAACCAAATCGATTTTTCACAGTACGAAGCACACGAAATTGATAGTTTCTATCTCCTTCCAAATAAAAAACCACATCTACCATATGTTCTAATATACGCGGACCCGCAATATTTCCCTCTTTTGTAACGTGCCCGATAATCATTACGATAATCCCTGATTCTTTAGCCATCTTTACAAGTATTGCTGTGCAGTCCCTGATTTGTGTCGGACTCCCCATTGCTGAAGAACTGTTAGGAAGATAAGTGGTTTGTATAGAATCAATAATAACCATATCCGGATGTAGTTTATCTACCTCGGCAAGAATTGTTTCTAAATTGCTTTCAGCAAAAACAAAACATTCCTCTGTATTTACAGAAAGCCGTTCTGCTCTCATTTTAATCTGTATATCTGATTCCTCACCACTGCAATATAGTACAGTTTTTCCCATCTTTGTAAATGAATCACATATTTGTAAAATAAGAGTTGATTTTCCGATTCCCGGTTCTCCACCCCAAAGAATAACGGAATCGGAGACTATACCGCCTCCTAATGGACGATCTAATTCTGTTATTCCCAATTTCACTCTATCTGTATCTTTTATTTCTATATCAGTTAAACTGGTAGGTTCTTTTCCGGATTGAAAAGATAACGTTCGTATGCTTTTGGGAATACTTTCTTCTATTTTTTCCTCTAATGAATTCCATTCTCCACAATTGGGGCATTTACCCATCCACTTAGGCGTTTCTGCTCCACAATTATGACATATAAACTTTGTCTTGGTTTTTGAGTTCATATTCGTCAATCTCTCCCGCAATATAAAATGGACATAGAGATCGTCCCTATGCCCATTATACTACTTTTTACCGATAAGCCTTAGTCTGCATTAAACACCAGATTGTTTTTTTCACCAACATCTACATGGATGGTACTCTTCCCTTTCAGCTTTCCTGATAATAATAATTCAGAGATTTCATCTTCCACTTCTTTTTGAATAGTTCTTTTCAAAGGCCGTGCACCATATTCAAAATCAGAACCGTCTGCAATCAAATGATTGCGAGCTTTTTCAGAAACATCCATTTTCAAATGAAGATGTTCCAATTTCTTTTCAACTGCTTTTAAAAGGAGTTTTGCGATTTCTGATAGATTTTCTGTAGTCAGCGGATGGAAAACGATAATCTCATCAATCCTGTTAATAAATTCAGGTCGAAAAGTATGTTTGACCTGATCTAAAATCATGGCTTTTGCACTTTCAAAATCTTTCTTGTCTTCATTCTTATCAATAAAGCCCAATTTCTTCTCTTTGCCGCGTAACAATCCTGATCCAAGATTACTTGTCATAATAATGACACAGTTTGTAAAATCAACGGTACGTCCCTGCCCATCTGTTAAGCGTCCATCATCAAGTACCTGTAGTAAGATATTAAAGAAATCTGCATGTGCTTTTTCCACTTCATCAAAAAGAATGACACTATATGGATTCCTGCGAACGGCATCCGTTAATTGCCCGCCCTCTTCATATCCTACATATCCTGGAGGTGCCCCAACAAGGCGCGATACTTCATGTTTCTCCATATACTCAGACATATCAAAGCGAAGCATATTCTTCTCACTGCCAAACATAGTTTCTGCCAACGCCCTTGCCAATTCTGTCTTACCAACACCAGTAGAACCAAGAAACAGAAACGAACCAATAGGTCTTTTCGGATCTTTCATCCCTGCTCTGGCGCGCCGGATTGCCTTGGCAACAGCAGTTACGGCATCTTCCTGCCCAATAACACGTTTATGAAGTTCTTCTTCCAAATGAAGCAGACGTTCAGAATCCTTCTGTTTCAGATTCTGAAGGGGGACACCTGTCCACTTGGCAACCACCTCAGCTACGTCTTCTTCTGTAACAACTAAATGCTCATGATCACCGCCTTTCCATTCTCCCTTCATCTTTTCAATTTGTCCGGATAGCTCTTTTGCCTGATCCCTTAATATGGCAGCGCGTTCAAAATTTTGAGCAGATATGGCGGCTTCCTTCTCTTTCTGGACAGAGGCAAGATCCTCCTCCTTTTTTTTCAAATCGTCCGGTGTAGAAGAAGCCTCCATACGAACCTTAGCTGCGGCTTCATCAATAACATCAATTGCTTTATCCGGCTGGAAACGATCGGTAATATAACGAGAAGATAACTCTACCGCTTTTTTGATAGCCTCATCCGTAATTTTTGCTTTATGGAATGCTTCATATCTATCGCGAAGTCCCATTAATATATCAATAGTATCCTTAGGAGTAGGTTCTCCCACTTTTACAGGCTGGAAGCGGCGTTCAAGAGCTGCATCTTTCTCAATATATTTCTTATATTCTTTCAATGTTGTCGCGCCAATGCATCTAATCTCTCCTCTGGCAAGGGCAGGTTTCATAATATTAGCAGCATCCATGGAACCTTCCCCTGCACCGGCACCTACAAGAGTATGTAATTCATCAATAAACAGAATCCAGTTCTCATGTTTCTTTACTTCTTCCAAGACTTTTTTTAACCGCTCTTCAAATTCCCCTCTATACTTTGTTCCCGCTACCACGGAAGACATATTTAAAGAAATGATTCTACAGTTTTTTAAAATTTCGGGAACGTCATTATTGATAATTCGCTGTGCTAAACCTTCTGCAATCGCAGTTTTCCCCACGCCCGGTTCGCCAATAAGAACCGGATTGTTTTTATTTCTCCGTGAGAGAATTTGAATAACTCGGTTAATTTCAGTCTGACGCCCAACAACAGGATCGATTTTTCCCTGTTTTGCCCTTTCATTCAAATCAACAGCAAATTCTCCCAAGTCGCCAAGATTTTCATTCTTTTCACTATCATTTTCTTCCGACATAAATTGTTCAAAAGCACGCTTCAATTTACCTCCTGTTACATTGAACTGCTCCAATATGCGGATCGCCAATCCGCCGCCTTCATGAATAATGGCCAGCAATAAGTGTTCTGTTCCGACATAATTATTGCCAAGTTCATTGGCCTCTTCGACAGCCATTTCAAGAACCCGCTTTGTACGAGGTGCTATATAAAGGTCCGTATTTCTGAAAAAAACTGAATCGTTATACACCTGCAGGAATTCTTCCAGTGCTGTTACTGTAAGTCCCAACGAATTTAAAATCTTTCCGCCCACACTGTCTTTTTCATTTGAAATACCTATTAAAAGATGTTCTGTCCCTACATATTCACTACCAAGCTTAGAGGCTTCCTCTGCAGCAAACTTCCATGCATTCTTTACGCTGTCTGTGTACCTATTTTCCATCCAAATTCCCTCCTTACATGTTTGATTATCATAATTTTTCTTTTAAATTCCATTTTGTGCTTTATATGCCTGTATTTGATCACGCAGCTTAGCCGCCTGCTCAAAATCTTCCGAATTTATAGCTGATTTTAATTGTTTTTCATATTCAGCCAGCTTTTCGTCTTTTATTGACTCTTCCTTTAAGCCCGGTTCATTTTTGGTCAGATTATGACTGAACAAGGGTCTGAGTTCTTCTCTAAAAGATTTATAATCCTGGTTTCCATGAAACAGTCCCTTTGACAGATTTAATCCATCAGATGCTACTTTTCTGACATCACAAATGCTCCCATTATTATCTTTATAAAAATGTGGAAATATATCAAATAATCTTTTTCCTAAAATAGAAGGCATTGAATAATTCAATAAGTTTTCAGTTTGCTTGAAACGTTCTCCTTTTGCACATTCATTGCAAAGATGTAATTCACTTTTTTTACCATTAATAATTCTTACCAAATGTACATTGGCTGCTCTTCCATGACAATGTTCACAAAACATTTTATTCTCCTTTCAAAGTCCACTCTGTCTGATGTATTATAGTTCTTACAGCATCTTGCCGATCTTCCGGCGGACAAAATTCAAGCATTGTCCGCATTAATACTTTAATCATGTGATATTCACGGCGTGAAATGATATTATATTTCAGAAGCATATTAAAATATCCTTCAAAATTGCTTTCAACCAATTCTATATCATTTTTATCAGTTTCCCCTTTTTTTTCAGAGACCGTATGCGAGACTATTTCGTGATCTTTTTCCGCTACACCTCGCATGGAAATTTTAATGTATCCGCCGCTTCCTCGTCTTGACTCTACCATGAATCGATTATCTGATGAAAATCGTGTATTGATTACATATGTCACCTGTGACGGGGCACATTCCAAAAGATCAGCCACATCCTTACGCCGTAAAAGTAATTCATCAGAAGACTGCTTTCCCAACCTTTCTAATATAAATTGTTCAATTCTATCCGCTAAAATGGAATTTGTCATTTGATGATAGGCTCCTTTTCTTTTTACCAAATCTATTTTATTACTCAAAAGTCAAAAAGTCAATATGTTAAATAGTAAAAGCCACATGGAAAAAGGATATTTCTTTCATGTGGCTTTTAAAAAGCTAAAAATCAGAAATTCTTAAATTTTGCAAAACACTGGTAATCACTGATCCTTGAAAACCCCGACGATATAATATGCCCGCAGCTCTTCTATAATTATGCTTTAAAGCTGGTAAAACTTTCACTTTATTTTTCATAATGATAAGTGCAGCCGCATATTCTTCATCAAAAGTCAAATGTCGGTCTATGGAAAGGCCTCGCAATTTCATTTTTTTATGAATATAAACATCTCCATAAGCATTCTTGCTCTTATATAAGTTAAACAAATCTTCAGCAAGATCCAAATCATTTACATATCCATAGTGTAAAAGTTTCGATAAAGCTTCTTCTATCTCCCGCAAAGGATATTCCCTGTCTTTTAATTTTTTACGCAATTCATAAGTACTCTGTCCACGATACTTCAGTAAATGCAAGGCCGCTTCATACGCTGTTTTACTCTTTTGCATCTTTATTTTTTGCAATAACATCCACATTAAATTTTTCCGGTTCTACCACCAGAGTATCCCTAATAATCTTATCAATTTCCGCAGCGATTTCCTGATTTTCTCTTAAAAAAGCCTTTGCTGCCTCACGGCCCTGACTTATACGATTTCCTTTATAGGAGTACCATGCCCCGCTCTTTTGAATAATATCCATATTAGTTGCGAGATCCAGTAACGTTCCTTCTTTTGAGATACCTTCTCCATACATCACATCAAACTCAGCTGTTTTAAAAGGCGGAGCCACTTTATTCTTTACAACTTTGGCACGAGTACGGTTTCCCACCACATCTGTCCCATTTTTTATAGCTTCACCGCGACGGATTTCTACCCGTATAGAAGAATAAAACTTAAGCGCTCTGCCACCAGTAGTGGTTTCAGGATTACCAAACATAATACCAACCTTCTCACGAATCTGATTGATAAATATCACGATGGTCCTGGATTTACTTATAATCCCGGTTAATTTTCTAAGCGCTTTGCTCATCAATCTGGCTTGAAGTCCTACAGATTGATCACCTATATCTCCTTCAATTTCCTGTTTCGGAACAAGAGCTGCTACTGAGTCAATAACAATCATATCCACCGCTCCGCTCCGCACCAACTGCTCACAGATACTTAATGCCTGTTCTCCGCTATCCGGCTGAGAAATCAAAAGGCGCTCCGTATCGACACCCAAATGATGAGCATATACGGGATCCAAGGCATGTTCCGCATCAATAAATGCCGCTACACCATTATTTTTTTGTGCTTCAGCAATGGCATGTAATGCTAATGTCGTTTTTCCGGAAGATTCCGGCCCGTAAATTTCTATGACCCTTCCCCGAGGATATCCGCCAACCCCTACTGCAATATCCAGAGCTAATGAACCTGTCGGAATAACCTCTGTATCCAATTTTCCCTTCATATCGCCTAATCGCATAATTGCACCGGCTCCGAACTCACGGGTAATTTGATGCATTGCATTTTCAAGAGCCTTTTGACGTTCTGAGTTCATGTCCGTATTCTGTACTTTTACTGTCATTTTATCCTCCTTTATTTAATTTAATATACTGCAGAACACAATATAATGCCTTATCTGCTGCGCCATAACGGATACTCTCACGATTCCCCATAAAATGTTCTTCATAGACTTTTGTTCCATATTTTCCTGAAACAGCTATAAATACAAGACCAGGACTCTCCCCATGTATTCCATTCCCCGGACCGGCATATCCGGTAGTGGCTACCGACACATCACTATTATAAAGTCGTCTGCTACCTTCGGCCATTTCACCAGCTACACCAGCACTAACAGCAGTATCTCTTTCCAGTGTACTTTTTGAAACACCGAGAATCTCCTCTTTACTATCATTCCAATAAGTAACAGCACTCCCCTTAAAGTAGTCAGAACTTCCGGGCAAATCTGTCATTAACTTTCCAACTATACCACCGGTACATGATTCAGCGGCGCTCATTGTCATTTTATACTGAATCAATAATTCTGCCAAATCACTCCTAATATCAGATTCAACATGATACTCTGATACAGGAAGCCGCTTTTTTATAATCAATAAGAACGGAGTGATCAAATCGTGCGCATTTTGTATAGTACTTCCATGCGCAGTCATACGAAGCGCAATATATCCCGGCCTTGCCAATAAAGCAAATGTCGGATTTTCCTGCGCCTTAATTAGATCCATTATACGGGATTCAATTTCTGTCTCTGTCAACCCTGTTATAGTTACTATAACAGAATAAATAATACCTTGCGGTCCAAAATTACTTTCAAGCCACGGCATCATCTCTTTCTCTGCCATAATTTTCATTTCAAATGGTGGTCCCGGTAAATGAATTAGTGCTTTATGATTTTTAATAGATGCAGATCCATTAGCTGAACCAACATGATTTTCAAATATGCAGGAACCTTCTCCGAACCATGCCTGTCGCGATAGGAGTTTAGAATATACTCGCCTTTCTCGTTCATAATAATCCCTAAGACGGCTATTCTGATCCTCATAATATATATAAGGAATACCTAAAGCTTCTGCCCCGATGCGCTTCGTAATGTCTCCTTGTGTCGCACCCAGCCCGCCGGATGTAATTACTATATCTGCCCGAGACAATGCAATTTCCATAGCATTTCTCATCCGCATAGCATTATCCCCCACCGTAGTCATATAAGCTACTGTAAATCCGTGCTGATTCAGAAAAACCGCCAACCATCTGCTGTTCTCATTATCAATTTCTCCCAGCAGTAATTCTGTGCCGGTAGTAATGATTTCAACAATCATCATATACCTCTATCTGTTGTTATTCTCTCCGCAATCAAATCATATGCGTATCCATCTATAATATGCGCCTTAACAAAGTCACCCGGCCGTAAATCGCCAGGGTGATCTATGTAAACATTACCATCTACCTCAGGTGCTTGGAAAGATGCTCTGCCTTTAGCCTGAAGATTTCCACATCCATCATCTAATAATTCTTCCACCAATACTTCTGTATCAACTCCAATCAGATTCCGATTATTTTCTTCAGAAATTTCTGCTTGAGCCGCCATTAACTCGTGATATCGATTTTCTTTTATTTCTTCTGTAACCTGATCGACCATACGGGCTGCTGGTGTCCCATCTTGTGCTGAATAAGTAAATGCCCCCATATTATCAAATTTCACTGCCTTGATGAATGTAAGCAATTCTTTAAAATCTGCCTCTGTTTCTCCGGGAAACCCAACCATAAGGGTTGTCCGAATTGTTATATACGGTGTGGTATTTCGTAATTTCTTCAATAGCTTTTTGATGCTTTGGGAAGAATCACGTCTATGCATTCGTCTTAATACGGAATCACTTATATGCTGTAAAGGAATATCTACATATTTGCAGATCTTTTCTTCTTTAGTAATTATTTCTAAAAGTTCATCATCAAAATACGTTGGATACAGATAAAACAAACGAATCCATTTCACATTATCAATTTTTACAAGTTCTTTTAATAGCCTTGCAAGTGTTGTTCCATCATTTAAATCTCTGCCATAGAAACTGGAGTCCTGCGCAATTAAATTAAACTCACGGACACCTTCACTGGAAAGCCGTTTGACTTCGTGTACAACAGATGGAATGGAGCGGCTTCTCATCGCGCCACGAACATAGGGAATATAGCAAAACGTGCAACCATTACTGCATCCTTCCGCAATCTTTATATACGCACTGTAAGGTGGAGTCAGCGGCTGCCGCGGAATAAGTTCTTCATGTTCACAGGGAGCGGTATCGAATCTATATATCTTTTTATTGCCATGAATATAGGACTCTTGGACAACTTCTAAAATATGTTGCCATGAATCAGTACCTATAAAAATATCGATTTCCGGTATTTCTTTTCCCAATGCTTCCTTATATTGCTGTGTCAGACACCCGGCAGCGACAAGTCTCTCACAAACTCCCTCCTTTTTATATCTGGCTGCCTGCAAAATGGTCTGAATTGATTCTTCCTTTGCCGGATCAATAAATGTGCATGTGTTGATAATAATGATTTGCGCAGTGCTTAAATCCTCAGTTAATTCATACCCGGCTTTTGCTAAAATACCAACCATCATTTCAGTATCTACCAAATTCTTGGAACATCCTAAGCTAATAACTCCCAATTTACGATTCAATTATGAAATCCTCCTGAAACGAACCTGTTCTATCCATTCATTCAATAGTATTTTTTTCCCCTCATCAACATATTTCTTCTCTAATTCCCAATAATTTAAAGGATTTCCGTTTGTATCAGCAGGCAATGTGCTGTCATTAACATAAATAAAGTAACAACCGTTATCCTGCATGACCTTTTTATAATGCGTAGGCGTCAACAACCAATTCATAAGTTTTTGACCAAGTTCGGGCTCTTTGCTGTCGGCAGAAAGCCCTATACCATATAAATACCAGGAAGTTCCATCCGTAGGGTACATAATTTGTAGAGGAAGATTTTCTTTTTGTGCCCGCATAGCCTCATTATAGCTGGATATCCCGATATCACACTTTCCCATACCTGCCATCCTTGATGGCGTCGAAAGATATTTCCCATATTGTACAATATGGGAGTTCCCCTCAGACAAAAGGTAAAGTGCCTCTGTAATCCCGAAGTGTTCTGCCATAGATAACAGCAAATCTTCCGCCATATCTGCCGCAATAAAATCCGTCATGGACAATCGGATCTGCGGTGAAGTCATTATATTGTTCCAATTATAATTTAGCAGAGAATGTCTGGCCGCAAATTCTTTATTAACAACAAAAACAATCGGATCTAACCAAATTCCCGTCCAAGTCCCCTCGAAATCCTTAAATTGTTCTAAAGCAGTGTCTGTCGATTCTGAAGAATAGGAGCGTAATGCCTTATTCTTTTTCAATTCTTCCAAATTGGTCTGAGATGTTAAAAATATATCAGCCTCGCCAATCCCCTGATGCCCATTACTGCCTAATTGTTCCGCTGTCATACGTATAATTTCTATTTGAAATCCGGTTTCCGCATAAAATTCTTTACCGATTTCATCTAAAATATTGGATTGTAAATCAGTACAAATTTTAATAGTTTGCGCCTTGACTGATGTTTGCTTTTTCAAATCTTCCTGGATTTTTGCATATTGTAAAATTCCCCAAAAAGCAGTAGAAGCTAATATAAGAAATGATATAACCGGTATTAATCTCCGCAAAGGTTGTCGCTCCCTTATTTGATAATATATTATTTATTTCAATTTTCTATTTGATCCGGAAATAACTCTTTTAATTGCCCTTTAGAAACTAAAACCGTTCTCGGTTTTGCACCATCAGCTTTACTTACAATTCCCATTAATTCCATGGTATCCATTAATCTTCCTGCTCTAGTGTAGCCGATTCGAAACCTTCGCTGCAATGCGGAAACAGATGCTCTTTGGGTATCAACCACCCACTCTGACGCTTCTGCCAATAATTCATCTTTCGGCTCCTCTGAATCTGAAGAAACAGCAGGTTCCCACTCTGATAAATCTATTTTTGTCTCATCAGATACTATGACATCCTGCTGGATGCACTGTTCCTTTACATAAGAAACGACAGCCTCCACTTCCTCATCGGAAATAAATGCTCCTTGTATGCGTATAGGATTCGATGCACCGGATGGATTAAAAAGCATATCACCTTTACCTAAAAGTTTTTCTGCGCCTGCTTTATCTAAAATGGTTCTGGAATCCACTTGTGATGAGACAGCAAACGAAATACGGCTGGGGATATTTGCTTTAATTAGGCCTGTAATAACATCCACAGAAGGTCTTTGCGTTGCTACAACAAGATGAATCCCCGCAGCTCTTGCTTTTTGTGCTAATCGACAAATCGCATCTTCCACACTGTCCTTTGCCACCATCATCAAATCTGCCAGCTCATCAATCACAACGACAATGAATGGCATCTTCATTTCAGGATTTTGCTTATTAAATCCATTAATATCACGAACATTTTTTTCCGCAAAAGACCGATAACGGGTTTCCATTTCTGTTACAGCCCAATTTAAGATACCCGCTGCTTTCTTGGGCTCCGTAACGACTTCCGTGCGCAAATGAGGAATCCCATTATATATGGATAGCTCAACCACTTTGGGATCGATCAGGATTAATTTTACATCTTCAGGAAGACTATGATAGAGAATACTGGTAATTATGGTATTGATGCAAACCGACTTTCCGCTTCCGGTTTGCCCGGCAATCAAAAGATGCGGCATTTTAGCCAGATCAGTAATCACTACCTTCCCTGCAATATCTTTTCCCAATGCCACAAGTATCTTTCCTTTCCCTTTTTGAAAAGCATTGCTGGAAAGAACTTCCCGCAATGATACTGCAGCCGTTTTGGCATTAGGAATCTCAATCCCTACTGCAGATTTCCCGGGGATGGGCGCCTCTATTCGGATACTGGTGGCTGCCAGCTGAAGCGCTATATCATCCGACAAACCTTCTATTTTAGATACGCGTACCCCCGGAGCAGGTTCAAGTTCATAACGTGTAACAGCAGGTCCTATACTTACATGAACTATTTTGGCATTTACACCAAAGCTTTTTAATGTTGTCTCAAGACGATTCGCTTTTCCATAAGCATTCGTTTCCAAACTGCCGGAGCTTTCTCCCTCCTTTAAAAGAGACAGAGGTGGAAATGAATAAAAATTATTTTTCTCTGCTTCAGGCATGTCTGCCTTACTATTTATTTTAATATCATTTGTATTTTCTTCGCAGACTTTATGTCCTTCCAGCATATCAATATTATCTTCAGGCAATAAAATCTGTGCATTCTCGGAAACAGTTGGGGCTGTTGCTTCACCACATACAGGTTTCCCTTTTTCATCAGCAGGAGAAAATACATTAACAGGAAGATCTTCCGTATCATCTTTTTTTATATTTTTAATGGTAGGCTTATGGAAAATAAAATCTGTTAAATTATATTGTTCTCCTGCATTTTCCGCCGCATTACGGGCGCTATGATATGCTTCCTGCTTTTCACGTATTCTCGCTTTAACATGACCAATCCTTTTTTC
>OLQA01002886.1_pt1 | contig 12880 bp, 5 predicted proteins | sample 1673151 | NCBI WGS metagenome assembly OLQA01 (sample SAMEA3136760, study PRJEB25190) | human gut metagenome | biome: human gut; feature: human-associated habitat; material: faeces | place: Austria | collected 2013 | reverse complement strand
CCTATTTATAGGTAAGACTCATAAATTTAAGAATTGTCTTAACTTAATGACATTGCCATTTGTATAGTAGTATTTTCCATCATTTAGAACCCAACGATTTGTATAATAAGCTCCATCACTTCCTACATAATATCCATCCGGTGTAAAGGTATTTGTGTACATAACACCATCACTACCTAAATAGTAAGCACCTACCCATGCATTTTTAAGCACTTTTCCATATGCATTCACATAATAATACTTACCTTGATTCTTAAACCAACGATTTGTAATATAAGCACCATCACTACCTACATAATATCCATCCGGTGTAAAGGCATTCACTAACATTTTACCTTCAGAATTTAAGTAATAATTTCCTTGCCAACTTGAAGTTTTCATATTACCAGATGCATTAAAGAAATAGTAAGTTCCATCAATTTGAATCCATCCCGTAACCATTTTTCCATTCGAATCAAAATAATATGTATTTTGATCAATTGTAGTAAATCCTGTAGCTACACTTCCTTCAGAATCAAAATAATAGTATGAGCCATCAATTTGAATCAATTGATTTGTCACAAAAGAATGAGTCTTATTTGAGTAATACTTTTTCTTGCCATCAACCGTTTTCCATTCATAAGCATGTAAAGAAGGTACCCAAAGACCTTTTTCATCTACATAACAATCACCAATCCATTGATCTATTGCGAGTTTTCCATTACTTAATACATAACTATTACCAATCCAACAACTTGTTACTTTTTTACCAGAACCATCAAAATAATATTGTGCATCATCAATGGTTTGCCATCCACTAAGCATAATACCATCTTCATTTAAATAATACGTATTATCTAAAATCCAACCCTTCTGCATAGCACCATTCGCATCAAAATAATACCAATTTCCTGAAATAAATGTCCAACCAATAGACATACGACCCCATTGATTAAAATAATACCATTTATCATTGATTGTTTGCCAACCATATAATGGATTACCATTTTCATCATAATAATACCAGTTCCCATTTATATTATTAAACCCACTTTGGCAGCTAACAACAACATCAACATTGTTTACACGACCAAATAAAACTTCAGCCTTACCACCATACATATTCCGTACATCATGAACATAACCATATCCAATCGAATCTCCGGCATTAAACATCATACCGTTTCCACAATAAATTCCTACATGTGAAATATAATCAATAGCTTCATAAGTACCTTTAAAAAACACTAAATCTCCAGGCTGAGCATCACTTTCAATCACTGGTGTACAATGACTTGTATATAACATAGCTGCATTTGTATTGATTAAATCAAAACTTGTACCACAAATTTTATTATAAACATACATACACAATCCAGCACAATCAAATCCACCTTGTGAAGGATAACGCCCACCCCATACATATGGTAATCCTTCATATTTTGTAGCTTCATACATAATATCCGCAAAAGTAACACGAGATCGAATATTTGGATTCTCTGACTTTAATTCTGCAGTCTCAATTTCATCTTCCGTTAAAAACTTATCTAATGAAAAATGATAAACAGGAGCTATATTCGATGATTTTGGAAGTTCTGATTTAGATTCTGAACTTTCTTCATCTACATTCTCCGTTTCTGTTTGCGTATCTTCTTGTGCATAAATATTTGTCGGCAATAAAGAACCGCTTAACATACCACTTAAACAAAAAATAAAAAATAATTTCATTCCATATTTCATTTGTAGAACCCTCTCTTGACCTCATAAATTATAGTAAAAATCAAACTACTTGACAAATAATATTTTCAAACAATATAACTCTAAAACTCAAAAAAGGAGTTAGACACCAAATCTAACTCCAAATCAATTGTTATTTCATATAACCATTACTATCAAATGTATAAGCAGTACCATTAATATTCAATGTAATATCCTTCGCATATACATTTCCTGCATGATACTTCCAACCTTTGCTGTCCTTTTCCCAAGTTCCAGAGACATAAACACCATTTTCATTTACATAATAACGATTGTTGTCTACCCATGCAGAACGTACATATTTACCATCACTTCCACACCAGTAGCTTCCTACCCATGCATTTGTGACTTTAACACCTGAACCATTTACATAGTAATCACCAATCCATTGGTTTGTTAAGTATACACCATTTTGGTTAACATAAGACTTGTTGTTGTCTACCCATGCAGAACGTACATACTTACCATCTTCTCCGCACCAGTAGCTTCCTACCCATGTATTTGTAACTTTAACGCCAGAACCATTGACATAGTAATCACCAATCCATTGATTTGTGACATAAATACCATTTTCGTTGACATAAGACTTGTTGTTGTCTACCCATGCGTTTTTAACATACTTACCATCTTCACCACACCAATAGTTTCCTATCCATTTATTTTTAACAACATTACCATTTCCATCTAAATAGTAATCACCAGACCATTGATTCTTAGCTACTTTACCATCTGCATTCAAGTAATAAACTTTACCATCTACAGTAACCTTTTGATTTCTTACATATGCACCATCAGCTCCAACATAGTATCCATCTGGAGTAAATGCATTTGTAAGCATTACACCATCTTTTCCTAAGTAGTAAGCTCCTTGCCATGCATTCTTTTTAGTTTTACCATTCGCATCCATATAGTAGTATTTTCCATCTACTTTAATCCAACGATTTGTATAGTAAGCTCCATCAGCTCCTACATAATATCCGTCTTTTGTAAATGTGTTTGTTAACATTGCACCATCAGATCCTAAATAGTAAGCTCCTTGCCAAGCATCTTTAACCATTACACCAGAAGCATTGAAGAAATAATCTTTATTATTGATTTTCTTCCATCCAGTTACCATATAACCATTAGCATCAAAGTAATATGTTTGTCCTTGAATTGTTTCAAAATCATTTTTAGTACAGGTGCCATCCTTATGTTGATACCACCATTTACCATTTAATTGTTTCCACTCAGCTTTTGTTTCTTGTGAAGTAGAACCATTTGGTTTATATTCACCATTCGCATCTACATAACGATCTCCAATCCATGTATCTTTAACCATGTATCCATCTCTATCTACATAATGATTATCAATCCATTGATTCTTTACAATATGACCATTTTCATCCGCATAACATGTAAAATAGTCACTTTGAACCCATTGGTTCTTAGCTAATTTACCATGAACTAAAACAACATTTGCATTACTTGAATCATAGAGTACACCTGTACGTGTTAAACCATTTCTATCGATATAATAACCATCAACAACAGTATTCTTTAAAGCTACACCATTTTTAATATAGAATGATTCATCCCCCAATGTGTTCCATCCTTCTTTATAATTCACTAGATTACCATTATCATCAATTACATATGCTTTGTTTTGATAGTTTGTAACACCCATAGCTAAATATCCGCTATCATAAAAATAGTATTGTTTACCATTAATTGTTTTTACCCCTGTAACTAATTTACCATTTTCAACATAACCAAAATAGCCATCTGATGTTTTCTTCCAACCATCTTTTGTATCTAAACCAGTACCAGTTGCATTTGTCCAATACCATGTATTAGTTTCATAATCATACCAAGCACAATTTTCAGCAAGATCAACCCATCCATAAGCAGCACCCATATCATTTAAAACAAAATAGTATGTTTTACCATTAATTTCTAGTTTAGATTTCTGATTGATTGTTCCATCTGCATTTACATATTGCCACTTATTGAAATTAGGATCCTTAAACCATGTGCCAGGATTAACCTTTCCAATCATGGCACCACTATCTGAAAATTTATAAACTCCATCTTTTGTATTAGCATAACCTTTAACCATTGCAAACCCTTTAAAATAATACGTTGTTCCATTAATTTGAAGCCGTTTATTTTTTACCAAGACTCCAGTGGTAGGATCTGCATAATAATAAGTATCACCATTTTTGATCCAGCCCTTTACAATTTTTCCATTAAAATCGACATAATACTTATCTTCAACAATACAGTTTTGTAACATTATACCATTTGAAAAATAACGACCACCATATTCACCTGTATAGCAAAAATCGCCATCTTTATTCAAATAAGTAAGTCCATGAAATTCTTTGGTACCAGTAAAATCAACAACAGTATCAACCAATTGACCATTTGTATCAAAATAACACAATCCATTTTCCACATATTTGGCTGTATTGACTACCATTTGACCAAAATAATCAAAATAATATGATTTACCATCAATGATTTTCAATTCATTTGTATATAATGCCCCACCTTCTTTAGCATAATACCAATGAAATCTATATTCCTTCCAGCCTGCTGTTTGATTAATCGCACCAGATTCATCTGTAATATAATATTTGGCACCATCTTTATCATACACAGAAATGGAACCACATTCTAAATAACCATCATATGAGAACTTGTACAACTTATTATCGATTGTAAAAGTAGTATTATATACAAGACTACCATCTTCCTTATAATAAATTGTTTGTCCATCATCCGTTTGAACCCAAGTATTTTTCTTCATCGCAACAACACCATCACTATTGGCATAATACTTGTGATTGTTGTATTCAAATGTTCGTGACGATAACATTTCACCTTCGGTATCAAAGTAATAATAGGATCCATCAATCTCTTCAAGCGTATTTGTTAATGCAACACCATCTTTTAAATAATACCAAGCACCATTTAATTCAACCCATTTTGTCTGCCCTGTAGTATCAATTAAAGTTACAACACCATTCGCATCTGAACTATATACCTTGCCATCATATACAAAACTACTTGAAACAACTAAACTTTCATATTGAAAATAATATTGTTTGCCTTCAATTGTATATAAACCTGTTCCATACGCAAAATAATTATCACCAAAATAATATGTAGTTTTACTAGAATTTGTATACCATCCTTTAACTAAAACTCCATCTTTACCAGCACGAACAGTTCCATATACACCATCACCTACTGCATAATAGTTACTAACATAGGCCGTACCATCTGTAACCATATATCCATCAGAATCTACTGCATAATACTTACCATTATATAAAACCATTCTTTGAGAAGCATAAGTACCATCACCTAACTTGTACTTATCCTTACCATCTACTTATTCCCAAGTATTGACAGTCTTTTTACCATCCGCACCTACATAATTTGAATCATCAATCCATGTATTTGTTAACATTCTACCATCAGAACCTACATAGTACTGGCCACCATCAACCCATTTATCTGATAAATACATACCTTTATCAGATAAATAATACCAATCTCCATAAGATTCTTGCCAACCACTTAAAGAATAGCCATCATCATCAAAGGCATATTTCTGACCATTTATATAATTATAATCTCCACTTAGATAATTTCCACCATCATCATAATATCTCCATTTGTCCCCAAATTGAACCCATTGATTTTTGACCGCTTTTCCATCAGCCCCAAAATATTTTTGGGAATACGCAAAATCAGTCTGCATTACACCATTCACATCAAAATAATATAGATCTGAATCTAACCAATAAACTCCATCACGACATAATGAACCATCACCTTGGAAATAATACGTTTTACCATCAATTGTCTTAAATTGAGATACAACCATCTGACCATTCTCAAAATAATGACCATCATCACTCCAGCCATCTTTGACTGTGTTTGTTTCTGCAGATTCAGTATTAGTTGTTTGATCATTTACTGTACTTTCATCTGCAGTTACTGTTTGTGTTGTTTGATCATTCACATCCATTGGATCCTGTGAATTTTCTTCTGCCATAACAGGAGCCACAAAAGCAGCACTACCAAGAGCAGAAGCCAACAATACAGCTTTTAAATCCTTCTTGTTCATTCCTTTTCCCTCCATAATGTTACACCCATACAATTAGCACTTTTATAACCAAAAGCTATAAATGTAAGCCTTTTACATGAAGTGTTTTTATAATTTTAGTTTACACCTACTAACCAACAATTTCATTAACAAATAATACTTTCTACGTAAAATTTTTCAAATATATGTAAAAAATGGACTTAGACAACCCTAACATTGCCTAAGTCCAATCTCATTTTTTTATTTCATATAACCATTACTATCAAATATATATGCAGTACCATTAATATTTAATGTAATATCTTTCGCATATACACTTCCTGCATGATACTTCCAGCCTTTACTATCTTGCTGCCAAGCACCTGCTACATATACACCATTTTCATTTACATAATAACGATTGTTATCTACCCATGCTGATTTAACATATTTTCCATCACTTCCACACCAGTAGTTTCCTACCCATGCGTTTTTAGTAACTAAACCAGAACCATTCAAATAGTAATCGCCTACCCATTGGTTTGTGACATAAACACCATTTGATCCAACATAATATTTACCGTTATCAACCCATGAAGATTTCACATACTTACCATCTTCACCACACCAGTAGTCACCTACCCATGTATTTGTGGCTTTAACACCTGAACCATTCAAATAGTAATCACCAACCCATTGGTTTGTGACATAAATACCATTGGCTCCAACATAATATTTATTGTTGTCTACCCAATTAGATTTAACATACTTACCATCTTCACCACACCAATAGCTTCCTGCCCATCTATTGATATATGGATTTCCATTACTATCTAGATAATAATCACCAGACCATTGATTCTTAGCTACTTTACCATCTGCATTCAAATAATAGTCTTTATCTTCTGCAGTAATCTTCTGATTTCTTACATAAACACCATCTGCACCGACATAATATCCATCTGGAGTAAAGGCATTTGTAAGCATTACACCATCAGATCCTAAATAGTAAGCTCCTTGCCAAGAAGATTTTAACATCGCACCAGAAGCATTAAAGAAATACCAGTTAGATTTGATTTGTTTCCATCCTGTTACCATATAGCCACTTGCATCAAAATAATAAGTTTGATTTCCAATATCTTCAAAATCATTCGATGTATATGATCCATCACCATGTCTATACCACCATTGATTTCCAGATTGAATCCATTTATTTTCAATCCATTGACCATCACTTCCAACATAACAATCGCCAATCCATTTATTTGTGGCCATCTTACCATCACTTTCTAAGTAATAGTTTCCTTGCCATTTATTAGTAACTAAATTACCATTTGAATCAACAAAGTACCAATCATTATCTAATTTATGCCATCCAGGAATACCTGTTACTTTTAAATAAGCATCTAGTTCATCCTGAGCCTTTTTCAATTCAGCCTTAGCCTTATCATAATTCTCTGCTGCAATATCTAATTCTTTTTTATTTTGATTATTGATAGACTCTGCTTTATTAAATTCATTTAGTGCTTTTAAATATACATCATAAGCTTCCTTCATAGAATTCAATTTATCATACAAACCATTAATGATTTCATCATCACTACTTACTACATCCAAAATTCCATTTGGATTTGCGCATAGCTTATCATATGCATCCATTACTTTTTGAATTTCAGCTATTCTAACCTTCATTGAAGCCTCTTCATTCTCTAATTGTTTAATAGATGCATCTAATTTAGAAATAGCTTCCTTAAAAGATTGTATATCCTTTTGATAACTATCTATTACAGATTTTTTACTAACAATATCTTGTTTTAATGTATTAACCGAACTCTGCTTTTGGATAGCACTATCATATGCATTCTGTGCATTCGCTAAATCCTTTCCCTTTGTAGAAGCACTATTTTTAGCTGCTCCTAAATCCTTATTTAATTCAGAAAGTTTTGCATTTAAACGATCCAAACTATTCTTACTAGAATCATACAAGCCCTTTTTACTAGATTCATCCGATTTAGCTGTTTTTAAAACATTTGTCTTTTCATCCAAATTCTTTTTGGCAACCTCTAGATTTGACTGAGCCAACTCTACACCCTTATTTGATTCAGCCAAAACCTTTTTCTTCAAATCTAAATTAGCCTTCGCATCATTCACCAATGCCGTTTTATCTACAACATTTTGATCAGCAATCATTTTCTCTTTTTGAGCAGCTGATAAAACCTTTTGAGCATTTACCAAATCATTTGTTTCTGCATTTTTTTTAGAAGCCTTTAAAGAATTGATTTCATTTAATAAACCTGATGCTGCACTATCTTTCATCAATTGATCTAAACGAGCCTGTTTGGTATCCACCTTAGATTGAGCAGACGTAACTGCATTTTGTGCTGAAGTTACTTGATCAGTTGCAGTTTGAACATTTTTTTCTGCACTTGATTGAGTTGCTTGTTTAGTTGCGAACAAAGCCTTTTGTTTTTCTAATTCTGATTTCAAACTATCTAATTTAGTTTGATTCTCACTTAAAACACTATCCGCATTCATTAGCTTGTTATAGTATTCATTAAACTTGGCTTCAAACTCATCAATCGTCATTGTATTTGCTGACGTTATATAAGAAGAGTATTGAACAAAATCAAATACTTGTCCTGCATTACATTCCCATCCATCTGGTGCTGGATCTTTTGAATAAATATAAGCTGTACCTGTAGTTGTATAATCCTTATTGATAATATTAGTATAATGGCCTACCTGAGGATATTTTTGATTTAAAGCCTGTTGAACTTCTTTATATTTAGCTGCATCATTTTTTAAATCATCCTTTGTCCAACCTTTGGCGGTAATATAATCATATACTTGTTTTTCTTCTGTATACCAACCATTGAATAACAATTCATCATTACTTTTATAAGTAGCAGCCGCTATGTTTTCTCCAACATGATAAAGTTGAGAATGCCCAAATATTTTCCCATTGGCTGTTGCATTAAGTTGTACCTGTGAAATCGCAAATAATGTTGGATTGACCGTTAAATCACTTAATCCCGGTACATTTGTATCCGTTGTTCTTAATGTATTTCCATAGCGAACCATACTTAAAGCGCGCTTGAAATTTTCTAAACTCGTCGCATCATTTTCTGCACCAATATTTGTATATCCACCATTTAAAGTACTCTGTTTTTCTAAGATTTTTAATGCATCTGTATAACCATAAGCTTCAAAGAATCCTTTAGAACCTTGGGCAATCTTTGCCTGTGCTTGCTCTTTATCTGTTCTTAATTGATCTACAAGTTTTTGTTGATTTGTCGCTGCATCTTGAGCTTCATTAACCTTTTTTTGTTGAGCGGTTACTTCTTTCTTAGCACTTTCTAAAGCCTTTTTTGCATTTTCTAAAGCTGTATCCTTATTTGTTTTATCTTGTTTTGCAGATTCAAGTTCTTTTTGTGCACTCTCCAATTCTTGTTGAGCAACACCAATATTTTTATCCAATCCATCCAATTCTTTTTGTTTAGAAACAATTTGTGATTGTAAAAATTGAATATTTGTATTCACTTGATTTAAATTGGTTTCAGCCTTATTTACTGCATTTTCTTTAGCACTTTGCTCATCAGTAGCACTCTTTAAATTGTTTTGAGCTGTAGTCAATACATTTTCAGCAGTTTTAACATCTGCTTCATATTGAGCTTTTAAAGTAGGATCACTTGCACTATCATAAATAGCCTTCTTTTCATTATAATTTGAAGTTGCATTATCCAAATCCTTTTGAGCTTGTAAAGTCACACTCTGCGCTTTTTCATAAGCTGCTTTAGCATTCTCGTAACTCTTTGTAGCATCCGCAATACTTGATTCAACACGAGCCTTTTGTGCATTTAAATCATCCACTGTCTTTTGTGCATCTGCCAACTCTTTTTGTGCTTTTTCTAAAGCTAACTTCTTAGCTTCCACATCCTTTGATAAAGCTTCTTCACTACTTCCATTTAATAAAGTCTCATACTCTTTTTGCGCCTTATCCAATGAAGATTGTGCTTCAAGCAATTTTTTACTAGCATCATCCAATTTAGATGACAATTCCTTTTTCTTATCATTGGCCAAAGTTAATTCTTTCTGATTTTCCTCTAAATCCGAAACTTGTTGTTCTAAAGCCTTTAAAATTTCATTTTGAGTTTCAAGTGAAACTATATCATAATCATTCTTTTTTGATAGTTGATTCGCATTTAAAACATCATACGTCGAAGTTTTAAAATTTTCATACTTTAACTTTGCATCACTCTCAACCTTTTTTGCAGCTTCAGCTTTTTTTGAAGCATCCAAAAGCTGTTCTTCTAATAATTCTTTTTTTGTTTTCTTTGCATTCGTATTCTCCAAAACCAAATGATTTTCTGTAGAATCCATTGCTGTACCTTTTGCGAAAACATTCAACTGACCAGCTTGAGTTATAACCATACTGGCAGCCGCAAATCCCGTTAATAATTTTGATTTACTCTTCATAGTACCCTCCAAAACTATATATATAACCTAATTATAGCACTTAGATAAAATTACAAATTAACTTTTGGTACAAAATAAAAGGATTAGAAAATATCTAACCCTTATTAAAATATAAAATTTAGTTGAAAATCAAAATCCGTGTGGTAACACAAATTTCAATTGAGAAGAGTACCCTAGAACTACGTATCAGGTGTGGTAATTCATTTTCATTTACATACTAAAGGCTCTCAAAAAATTTCTGCCTCATCTAACTTCTCCAGCAACCATCACTACCGACATAGTAATTTCCAATCCATGTATTTGTAGCCATTGCTCCATCATTTTGTAAATAATAATTACCTACCCAAGCATTTTTTACCATTGCCCCAGAACCATCAAAATAGTACCAGTTTCCATTGATAACTTGCCATCCCGTAAGCATATAGCCACCATTATCAAAATAATAGACATTATTATTTATCACATCAAATTTGTTTCTTGGATAACTACCATCTCCATAACGATACCACCAACGACCATTATAGATCCAACGATCTTGTTGCCAAACACCATTCGCATCCACATAATAAGTGCCTACCCATTTACTTTTAGCCATCTTACCATCTTTTTCAAGAAAATAATTCCCTGACCAAGAATTCTTTACCATTACACCAGAACCATTGAACAAATACCAATCGGATTTAATTTGTCTCCAACCCGTAACCATATAGCCATTGCCATCAAAATAATACGTTTGACCATTGATATCTTCAAAATCATTCTTTGTATAGGATCCATCCGAATGTCTATACCACCACTTTCCATTGTAAATCCATTTGGCTGGTGTATATAATCCATTTGAATCTACATAACGATCATCAATCCATTGATTTTTAACCATAGCGCCATCCGAACCTACATAATAGTTACCAATCCATTTATTTGACTGCATAACACCATTTGAATCAAAATAATAATACTTCGATTGAATCTGTTTCCAACCTGTCACATATGAATTGTTTTCATACCAATACCAATTGCCATTTTCATCCTGAACCCATTTACTCTCTTCTTTAACAGAGTTTAAAGGAGTCACTGCACTCTCACTAATATAAGCATAATACAAGTCAAAATCATAGGCTCCATTATCCTGTGTAACACTAGTACGATTTGAATTCAATGTAGCATCCGACTGTACTTTATAATACCCATCTTGTTTAGCTAATAAAACAATTGGATATGCTCCAACATTTTTAGAAGTAAATAATAAATTTGAACCCGGATTTGTATAATAAGAAACACTACCATTTGCCATACCAATAGAATAAGCATTTACTTCATTGATACCCAAACCATTTTGTACTTCCCAACAAAGACTGGCAATTTTTTCACCCCAATATGGATCTGAAGCATATTTGACATTGATACCACTCTCTTTATCCCCTAAATGAGAACCGTAATAACGTCCAATATAATCTTTTGGATCACAATAACTTTCTGAAATAAATACCTTCGCATGATATTGAATACAATCATCCACACTTGAATAGCCATTGGCACCATAATAAGGATTGTTGTCAGCTGCACCATGACCAAATAAATTATTTTTATCCATCGCAATCTGACTTTGACCCCAACCACTCTCAAGTACGGCATTACTATACATCATCAAAGCATTTACACCATACTTATTCTGATTTGAAACTAAAGAAGAACCCGCATTCAACAATTTACCACTCGATACTTGACTTGAAGTATATTGATCAAATTGAGCTGCCGTAATACTTGTCTTTGTACGAGCTGGCAAATACTGAAAATAATTATAATAAGGTGCATTCGAATTGACTGCATTTGTATATACACCATTTTTATAATCTTGAATCATTGTTTTAAAGTCTGCATAAAAATAATGACCATCATAACTATAATATGTCGCATTATCACTTAATGAAGCCGGCTTATTACCTACATAGGTTTTAGAATAATAATTTGAATATTGTGAAATTAAATTCGCCACATAATGATATAAAGAACCACCATTTGTCTTATAACAACTAATTGTATTGGCATTTGCATAATCGACAATTTGAACTTCACTAGCATCCACCAAACCAGTAACACCAGCTGCCTTAAATTTTACTTTCCCATTGACCATACCAAGATAAGCACCATCACTCATCGTATACCCATTGATATAGCCTTTCTCACCATTTGTACAATTCGTATAGGTTGTGATTTCATTAGCCGAAGCCTTAGTTCTAAAGTTAACAACCCCATACGTAACATCTTTAGTTTCTTCAGCAAGCATGACAGTCGAAGCCATAGAAGAAGCTAGTTCTTCCTCTAATTCTTTAGGATCATATTGAATCAAATTTCCATTTTCATCAAATCCCACAAAACTATTATTATTTGTTTCATCTGTACCTGCACTTGTCGCATATACAGATTGTGTACAAAAACCCAAAACTACTACAAACGTAAATAAACATGTAATTAATCTTTTCATTTCTAGTCTCCAATCAATATTTAATATAACATAATACAAAACAAAAAAGAGAATATATAAAACTAGATAGGGATAAATCAACCTTTAAAAGCCATAGGGATTTT
>OLQA01002885.1_pt1 | contig 12883 bp, 11 predicted proteins | sample 1673151 | NCBI WGS metagenome assembly OLQA01 (sample SAMEA3136760, study PRJEB25190) | human gut metagenome | biome: human gut; feature: human-associated habitat; material: faeces | place: Austria | collected 2013 | reverse complement strand
GCCATACGCGGCGTCGCGATACGCTCGATGGCGGGGTCGTTTGCGAGGTTGATAAACAGCACCGTCCGGCTGATCGCCCCAGTGCGTTTAAAGTCGGAGATAAAGAAGTCTGCCTCTTCAAACGTGATGCCGATGGCGGCAAACACGACGGCGAACTTCGCGTCGGAGTTCAGAACCTTTGCCTGCCGCGCAATCTGTGCGGCGAGCTGCGCATGCGGCAGACCGCTGCCGGAAAAGATCGGCAGTTTCTGACCGCGCACGAGCGTATTCAGCCCGTCGATGCTGGAAATGCCGGTCTGAATGAATTCCGAAGGATAATTCCGCGCCGCCGGGTTCATCGGCAGACCATTGATATCGCGGCGTTCCTCCGGCAGGATCTCCGGACCGCCGTCGATTGGATTGCCCAGACCGTCAAAGACGCGTCCCAGCATATCGCCGGAAACAGCCAGCTGCAGGGGATGACCCAAAAACCGGATCTTGGACTCCGCCAGGTTGATGCCGGCAGAAGCCTCGAAGAGCTGTACTACGGCGGTATCGCCGTTGACCTCCAGCACCTTACAGCGGCGGGTGGTACCGTCTGTCAATTCGATCTCCGCCAATTCATCATAGGTCACGCCCTGCACATGGTCCACTACCATCAGCGGACCGGAGATCTCCCGGATCGTTTTATATTCACGAATCACAGCGTTTCCTCTCCTTTCTGTGCCAGCTCTTCCAGTTCTTCCTCCATCTGTACCAGCAGCTTATCGTATTCCTCCGCATAGCAATCGGCCGGCACACTCTTGGCACGGCCCAGCTTCTCACGGGAAGGTGTCATAAAGAGTTCCGCTACACGGCAGCCACGCTCGGCAGCACTGCGGCACAGTCCATCATACCGGCGGATCATGGAAAGCATCTTTGCCTGCCGGTCGTACTCCGAGAAAGCATCAATATCCACAAAGGAATTCTGCTGCAGGAAATCCTCCCGCACCATGCGGGCCGTTTCCAGGGTGATTTGATCCTTGGCGGAAAGGGAATCCTTACCGACAAGCTGAACGATCTCATTGAGGCTAGCCTCCTCCTGCAGGATGGACATAGCCCATTCCCGGTTCTGCAGGAAAGCCTTGCCGAAGTGCTGTTCGTACCACGGCCGCAGCGAATCGATATACAGTGAATAAGAATTAAGCCAGTTGATAGCCGGAAAATGCCGGCGGTAAGCCAGGCTCGCATCCAGTGCCCAGAACACCTTGACGATGCGCATCGTCGTTTGAGAGACCGGTTCGGAAAGATCGCCGCCTGGGGGCGATACCGCGCCTACAGCCGTCAGTGATCCACGGCGTTCTTCATCGCTGCCGATGCAGGCAACGGAACCGGCACGCTCGTAGAACTGTGCCAAGCGGGAGGAGAGGTAAGCAGGATAGCCCTCTTCACCAGGCATTTCCTCCAAGCGACCGCTCATCTCACGCAGCGCCTCTGCCCAACGAGAAGTGGAATCCGCAATAACGGCCACAGCATAGCCCATGTCGCGGTAATATTCAGCAATGGTGATTCCGGTATAGATAGAAGCCTCACGAGCTGCCACAGGCATATCGGAGGTATTGGCAATGAGGACGGTACGCTTCATCAGCGACTCCCCGGTACGGGGGTCAACCAGTTCCGGGAATTCCCGCAGAACATCGGTCATCTCGTTGCCGCGCTCGCCGCAGCCAATGTAGACGACGATATCGACGTCCGACCACTTTGCCAGCTGGTGCTGCACGACGGTCTTGCCCGAGCCGAACGGGCCGGGGACGGCGGCTGTACCGCCCTTTGCCAGCGGGAACATGGTGTCGATGATGCGCTGGCCGGTCATAAGCGGCTGCGAGGGGGTGAACTTCCGGTCATACGGACGGGCCACGCGCACGGGCCACTTCTGCATGAGGCTGAGATTCTCCTCGCCCTTTGCCGTTTCCAGCACGCAGACGGTCTGCTCCACGGTAAAGGAGCCGGACTTGATCGCTTTGACGGTACCTGCCATTTTGGGCGGTACCATGATCTTGTGCAGAACGGCGCTCGTCTCCTGCACGGTGCCGATCACGTCGCCGCCGGAAACCTTGTCGCCCTTTTTGACCGTGGGCGTGAAGGCCCACTTCTTTTCACGGTTCAGCGCCGGAACCTGTACGCCGCGGGCGATGGTCTCACCGCAGCGGTCGCGGATCTCGGTCAAGGGGCGCTGAATGCCGTCGTAAATATTTTCGAGCATGCCCGGACCGAGTTCGACGGAGAGGGGCATGCCGGTCGTCGTGACCTCGGCGCCGGGGCCGAGGCCGCTCGTTTCCTCATAGACCTGAATGGAGGCCGAGCCGCCTGTCATATTCAGAATCTCACCGATCAGCTGCTGTTTGCCGACGCGGACGACATCCGCCATGTTGGCGTCTTCCATCCCCTCGGCGACAACAAGCGGGCCGGATACCTTTACAATTCTACCTGACATTTCATCGAATCCTTTCTAAAATTCAAGGATGCTGTTTAAAGGATATTGGAGCCTACTGCGCGTTCGACGGCGGCGTTCAGCGCATTCATGCCGAGTCCCTTGCAGCCGCCCGCACCGGGGATCAAAATGACCGCCGGGGTGACGCTGGAGGCGTATTTCTCGATCTGCGCGTGCAGCGCCTCGGCATACGTCTCGGTCACATAGATGATCGCGTATGCGTCGGATTGCCTCGTGAGGCGGTGAAAGACCTCCGCCGCTTCCTCGGCGGAATTCACGGGAAACACGGTGAGGCCCAGAGCCGCAAAGCCCATGACGCTCTCGCGTTCACCCAGAACTGCGATTTTGTACATACCGCTCACCTCGCTCATTGATACAGATCCCGCAGCCGTGCGCGGATCGTGTCGGCGGGCAGTCCCGCCTGCAGGCCGTTTACGATCATGCGGGCCGCTGAAATTTCATTTTCCAGCGCACAGAGATAGGCAATCACGACCTGCTCACCGAATACGACCGACTTCGCTTTTGCAAAATATGCCGTGAGCGTGTTGTCGCACAGCCGCTCAAACGCGGTCAGAGACCCCGTCTGCGACTCGTCGCCCGCCTGCGCGGCAGCGAAGAGCGCGGTATTCGCAAACAGCGGCGCAAACGGCTCGTCCTGCGCAAGCGACTGGCAGATCTCCTCTGCCGGAATGCTCCCACCGGGAACGAGGACGCTCTTTAAAAACGCGGCGTCCTTGTGCATACGACGCGCGCGCACGGCGGCGCGCAGGTTTGCGCTGTCAGCCTGCAGCTGTGCATAGCCCATCAGGAACGCACTTCCGACCTGCGTAGCTGTTTCATGATACTCGGCGAAATACGCGCGGTCAAGGATTAGATCGGCCAGCTGCGGGTCGGCGCTTCTCGAGAGTGCATCGCGCGCAGTCTGCATCGCGGTCAGAACGGCCTGCGGAACACTTCCGGCCTCGCCTGTCTCATAGGCGGTTTTGAGCGCCTGCGCCTCCGAACGTCCTGCGCCGGAGAGCAGAGGCGTTGGGTCTGTTCCGATAGCCTCAGCTTTGACGATGGTCTTGGCGTTGTGATAGTCATAGCGCATGCGGAACAGCGCCACAACGCCGTCCTTCGGTGCAAGCGCCTCTACCTCGGAAAACACGGCGGCGCGCCGGTCGTTCAGCGCCTTGTCGAGCCCGATGGTCAGTACGTCGGCATAGCCGCAGCCCTCTAAGGTTCGCGCCGCCTCCTGTACAGAGGACGAGAGCATGCGCACGGCCTTTTCTTCGGTGAGCAGCTGCGGCTCCTTTGCGCGCAGATACGCCGAAATAAACAGATAATCTGTGTCCTTACACGCCTTTACTTTCTTTTTTTGTTCCGTCACGTCAGCCTCCCGGCCTCAGCCAAACAGGCAGGCCGCGACCTTACCGGAAAGCGCAGGCCGCAGGCCGCTTACCATCGTGCCGATCGAGCAGTTTGTCTCAATCAGCCCGTCCTTCAGCACAACGCCGCCGCACATCGGCCGCGTTTCGGCGGAAAGCGTCAGTTCCGCGGGCTTCCCGGCCTTTTGAAGCAGCGCATTCGCCTGCTCCGTTACGGCCTGTCCCACCCGCTTGCGGTCTGCTTCGCAGAAGATCAGCGCTTCGTACCCGGTTGCGCTTGCCTGCGCGGCAAGCTGCGCACAGAGTTTGATATACTCTGCTTCGGGGAGCGAGAGAAGCTGCTGCTCTGCCTGCCGGAAGGCTGCGTCAACGAGTGACTGCTTCGTTTCGAGCAGCTGCCGCCGCGCAGCCATTCTGGCCGCGCCCTGATTGCGCGCAAGCTGCTTTTCGGCCTCGGCCTGTGCCTCCGCCGTCAGACGCTGCTGTTCGCTCTCAATCCTGCGGTCATAGTCTGTGCGGATCTGCGCCGCCTTTTCCTCAGCCTGCGCGCGGATCGCGGCGGCTTCGGTCTCGGCATCGGCAAGAATACGGGCGGAAATTTTCTCAATTCCGTTCATTGTTTTACCCTCTCCTGTGGGGTTACTTGCTGATATTGATGATCATCAGCATGGAGGCGAGCAGGGAAAGAATCGCATAGAACTCGACCGTGACGCACAGCACCATGCCCTTGGACCAATGATCAGGCTTCTTGGCCAGCAGATTGATGGACGCGCAGGCCACGCGGCCCTGTGCAAACGCGGAGATCATGCCGCCGAGCGCCATGGGCAGGCACGCGACGAAATACTGCAGACCCTGTGTAACGGTCAACTCGGGCAGAGAACCGGACAGCAGGCCCATGCGGAAAATGGCGAAGAACCACACGACGAGGCCGTATAGACCCTGCGTGCCGGGGATGACCTGAAGAATCAGAACCTTGCCGAACTTTGCCGGATCCTCGCACAGAAGACCTGCGCCGGCCTCACCGGTCATGCCGGTGCCCTTTGCCGAACCGATGGCGCAAAGCGCCGCCGCAAGACCCGCGCCCAGAAGCGCCAGAGCCAGACCGCCGAAAGCGTCAAAAAATGCTTGCATGATAGAGTTCCTCCTTAAGATTGAATGTCTACATAGTTTGTATTGATCGCCAGGGGCTCGAACGGCTTGCCGCCGTCCTTATAGAATTTACCGAAGTATTCCAGACACTGCAGACGCAGATCATGGACGTAGCAGCTCAGCAGGTTCAGCGCGAAGTTGAGTCCATTGCCGGCTGCCGACACGAGCAGGAAGAACACCACATTCCCCGGGATCGCGCCGAGCGTATTGAAGACCGATGCAATGACAGAGCCTGCCAGCATCAGGGTCATCAGTCTGGAATACGAAAGAATGTCGCCGAAGTAGCCCGTCACATGGTTGTAGACCGAGCCGAAGATCGCTGTGACCTTGCCGAAGCCCTTCGCGCTCCAGCCGGAGCCGACCACGACCATGCCGAGTCCGACATACAAAACAATGTTCGTCACGCCGAGCGCCATGCACGCGATGCCCGCGAACACGACCCACCAGGTGAGTTCTTCCCAAATGGCGTCCATAATTTCACCCTTTTTGATCTTCTCGACGAAACTGATGGCCATGCCGGTCACGATCTGGACAAAGCCGAGCGCCATGGCGCCGATCAGGATCGTGATCGTGTCGTCGAGCGGGGTGAAGAGCGCGGGGAGCGCCTTGAACGTCGTGTCGGGGTTGATGATGCCGACCAGCTGCGGCAGGAAATCGCCGAAGAAGCCGCCCGTCAGCGCACCCATGATAAATGTGCTGATGCCGCAGGAGAACATAAGGCCGAACATCTGTCCGCTTGTGCCCTTGGGCCGGGACTTTTTCGTGATGATGATCGAAGCGAGGATCATCAAAAGTCCATACCCCATGTCCGCCATCATAATGCCGTAGAACAGAATGAAAAACGGCGCCATGAGCGGGTTCGGGTCTACGCCGTCATAGGCGGGGAGCGAATACATCTCCGTGACCATGTTCAAGGGCCATGTCAGCTTGTTGTTTTTGAGTTTGACCGGTACGTCCGGATATTCCTCCGGCGACGGGTCTTCCAACTCCCATGCGCAGCAGTAGTGCTCCAGCAGTGTTTCAAGCTTCCCAACGTCCTCACATGGAACCCAGCCGTCCAAACAGAACGTCCGCTCCGAGTGCGCCAGCCGGTCGGCGGCCTGCGCTTTTGCAATCTCCTGCGTGCAGCGGTCGGCCGCAAGCCGGATGGCAGGCGTTTCGCCTGCAAGCGCTGTAAGTTTGTCTGTCAGGCGCTTGTCCTCCTGCTCACAGGCGGCAAGCTTTTCATCCGTCAGGCGGATGTTTTCTGCCGCCGTGCCTGTTACGCCGTCGAAGCAGGTCTGTGTGAAGCCGGATTCGCGCAGCGCAGACGCTGCGGCATCATACGCGCCTTTGTAGACGATCACCAGCAGATACAGACTCTGCTGGTCGGCGCTGACCATTTCGATCTGCGCCTCGCCTGCGGCCTCGTAAACAGCCTCGCGCAGCGCGTCAAACCCTGTCTGCGCCGGGACGGTGCCGATCAGCACGCGCGTGTGCTGCGTTCCGTTTGACTCCAGCGGCAAATCGAGCGTCTGCCATGGCACAAAGCTTTCACGAAGTGCCGAGAGTCTGCTTTTTTCTGCCTGATTGCGGCTGCGCGCATCCTGCGTTTCCAGCGCATCCTGTGCTGTCTGAACGGCTGCGCTGTACGCATCGTCGTCAAACAACTCGTCGAGCGTCTTTTCCGGGCGGGCGGAGAACAGACCGCCTTTTTTTGTTTCATACTGCTTGAGTGTTTCCAGCGCGGAGGCGAGTGCGGCGGATGTCCGGCTCAGCGCGTCCGCGCTGCTGTTGTCTCCGGCGCGAAAGATCTGCGTCTGCTGTGCCCCGGTCAGCGCCTCGGGTGAGCCGATCTCGACGCTTCCGAGCAGCTGCAACTCACGAATGAGTTGTGTCTGTTCCTCCGCGATGCCGCACAACCGCAGTTTTTTCATTTTTAAGATTGCCATTCGCTGTCCCAGATCCTCTCTACAATCATTGCCGCCGCTGCGCCGGACCGGCTGGCTGCCGCCTGCTCCAGTGCCCGGCACTGCGCGGCCGTTTTGCTGTTCAAATCCGTTTCAAATGCCGCTGCCTGATTTTCGGCTTGCCGCTTTGCCTCGCGCATGCGCTCCTGCGCGCCGGATATCACGGCGTTCAGACGGGCTGTGCCATCCTTTTCGGCCTGTACGGCCAGTTCGGCGGCCTCTGCGCGCGCCTGCTCGCAGATCGCGCGAGCCTGTTCCTCCGCTGCGGCAATCTGTGTGAGTTCCTGCATCGCCATTTCCATCACCCCCTTCATGTACACCCTGCGGCGCTGCTCCAAAAAACAGCGCCGCATCATATTTTCCCAAAATACAGAAAAAACTCTATATATTATGTACAGAATGTACTTGATTCCGTTAATTTTAGCATAGGCGTTAAGAAACTGCAATAGATATCGATAAAAAAATGCCTAAATAGGCGTTTTCGACAAAATCCATAATTGGCTCTGGTTTTTTCAAATGTGTGCGTATATAATAAAAAATTGCATATGGAGGGACTGGCATGGAACAGATTCTGAGCGGCTACTGCCGCACGATCGACGCTTCGCGGATGGTTCTGGTAGAGGACGGCGAGGCGGACTGTGATTTTGAAGTCTGCGCCTATCGGGACGTCTGCCAGATCGGGCATGTCCGTCTGCCAGTATTTTCAACATCTGATTCAGATTTCCCTTTTCGTCTTTTAGTTCCGCACCGATCACATCACTGACGCGATTTACAAACCCTTTTGACGTTAAACTTTCTTTTGCGCGGACCGGATCATCTACTACCAAACGCATTATGCCAAATTCCGGAGTATCAAATGTTGAAATTGCACGAATATTGACATGCGCCTCAGTAAGTACGTTTGTCACATTCATCATACTTCCCGGTTGATTTTCCACAAAAACTGATATCTGCCTGATCATTAACTATCACCGCCTTTCCTTTTAGATTCTCTGTCAATATCTGCCAATATTTTTTCACACAGATTGTTTGTTGTTACGATACATTCATTATCATATGTCTTTTTCTTTTATATGGCTTCCACCTATTTCAACGTATATCCCACATCAAAAGCTTTCTTATTTAATTCGACTGTCTTTTGGGGAACCGTTTTCTCTATCACTTCATACCACTGCTCTTTTGTAAAATCCATATGCTGTGCCGCTACGCCGAGGACGATCAGGTTAAACACTTTCGGATTTCCCAGTTTCTTTGATTCTTCTGTTGCATCTACTTTATAGACTTTATATTCTTTTTCCAAATCTTCTAAAATATTTTCCGGATACCGGGCTGCTCCGATCACGACAGGCATCGGATCGATTCGCCAGTCATTTACGATCAAAACTCAGTCTTTCTTCAAGAAGTGCGCATAGCGAAGCGCCTCAAGCCGCTCAAATGCAATAATTACATCTGCCTGCCCTTCTTCCACAATCGGTTCCGCCACTTTTTCTCCGTATCGAACAAATGTAACGACGCTTCCGCCTCTCTGTGCCATTCCGTGAACTTCCGATAATTTCACATCATATCCGCCCGCGATCGTAAGACCTCCGAGAATGCGGCTTGTGAGCAAAGTTCCCTGTCCGCCCACACCGACGATCATAATATTTTTCACAGCCATCCCTTACTCACCTTCCTTTATAAGCTCGATTGCATCAAATTTGCACAAATCTTTACACAAACCGCATCCTGTACACATTGTATCGTCAATATGAATCGTTCCGTCCGGGTTTTTCGTCATTGCCGGACATCCCGGCTTCATGCACATTCCACATTTTTTGCACTTATCGGCATGTGCAATATAAAGCGGCTTTTTCCTCTTATCAAGAAGTACACACGGAGTTTTTGTAATAATGACCGATACTTCGTCTCTTGCCACCTCTTCTTTGATCGTTTTTTCAAGCAGCAAAAGATCAAAAGCATTGATCTCATAAACATTTTTCACGCCCACTGCACGACACAAAGCCGGAATATCAATCGCATATGTCGGATCGCCCTGCAAAGTTTTCCCTGTAGCCGCATGGTCCTGATGTCCTGTCATTCCTGTTGTCGAATTATCAAGGATCAGTACTGTTCCTGTCGCATGATTATATACCATATTCATCAATGAATTGATGCCTGTATGCAAAAAGGTGGAATCGCCGATTACGGCAACCCAATTTTTTATGTATTCTTTTCCTTTTGCTTTCTCCATTCCATGAAGCGTCGAAATGCTTGATCCCATACACATCGTCGTATCGATTACGCTCAAAGGCGCAACCGCTCCAAGCGTATAACATCCGATGTCGCCGGCAGCATGCATTTTCAGCTTATTCAATACATGGAAAACACTTCTATGCGGACATCCCGGACAAAGAATCGGCGGTCTTCCCGGAGCTTCTGCCGGTTTTTTCAGATCCGGATTTTCTTTCAGTATCGCTTTGCGAAGCATATTGGCACTGTACTCGCCCTGCACTGTAAAAATTTCTTTTCCTACAGCCGGAATTCCCCATGAACGAACTTGTTCTTCAATTACCGGGTCAAGTTCTTCTACGATATACAGCGTCTCGACTTTTGATGCAAACTCTTCGATCAATTTTTTCGGAAGAGGATTCACAAGTCCAAGTTTAAGAACAGATGCATCTGGAAGCGCTTCTTTTACATATTGATAAGGGATACCGCTTGTAATAACTCCTATCTTTGTATCATTCATCTCCATCTTATTCAGCGAAAGTGTATTCGCTGCTTCTGCCAGTTCAAGATTGCGTTTTTCAATTTCGACATGACGAAGTTTCGCATTTCCCGGCATCATGACATTTTTCGGAATATTTTTCTCATACGGTTTATCTTCGACCTGCGCACGATCACACAACTCTACAATTCCCTGCGAATGTGCAAGTCTTGTTGTTGTCCTGAAAATAAAGGGTCTGTCAAACTGTTCACTCAATTCAAACGCCGTCTTAAAAAAATCTTTTGCCTCCGCACTGTCCGACGGTTCAATCACCGGAATCTGAGCGGCTCTTGCAACCATCCTCGTATCCTGTTCGTTCTGAGAACTGTAAAGTCCCGGATCATCTGCAACAACAAGAACAAGTCCTCCGTTTACTCCCATATAAGAAACCGAATACAGCGGATCTGCCGCCACATTCAAACCGACATGCTTCATGCATGCCATAGAACGTACTCCGGCAAGACTTGCTCCGACCGCCACTTCTGTCGCCACTTTTTCATTCGGCGCCCACTCTTCATACACATCATCTTTATATTGTACAAGGTATTCACTTATCTCGGTACTCGGAGTTCCCGGATAAGCAGACGATACCTTTACCCCTGCTTCGTATGCTCCTCTCGCAATCGCCTCATTGCCGAGCATGATCACTTTCTCTGCCATATCAAAGTCCATCCTTTCGTAAATCTGTTACTCTCTTTGCCTTACCCTCAAACCGTCTTAAAGAGTTCGGCGCCACAAGCCTGATACAGGTTGCAAGTCCAAGCTGCGATTTCAATGCTGACTTAATCCTCGTCTCAAGTTCACTTAATTTTGCATAGCTGTCAAGAAGTCTGTCATCGATCAGCTCTACCGTAATCGTCATTACATCCAGACGGTTCTTTCTCTCTACAAGTATCTCATAATGCGGTCCGATCTCATCAATCTTTAAGAGCACTTCTTCAATCTGTGTCGGGAATACATTAACTCCTCGGATAACAAGCATATCATCTGCACGACCGGAAAGATTTTCCATTCTGCAGGTTGTTCTTCCGCATTTACACGGCTCATACATCAGTCTTGTCATATCTCCGGTTCGGTATCTTACGATCGGAAGCGCCTCTTTTCCAAGACAGGTAACAACAAGTTCTCCTCTTTCTCCCGGCGGAAGAACTTCCTCTGTTTCAGGATCAATAATTTCAGGAATAAACCAGTCTTCATTAATATGCATTCCACAAAGCTGTGTACATTCTCCCGAAACACCCGGTCCGCAAAGTTCACTCATACCATAATTTTGTGTACAGACAAACTGTTCTCCCCAAACACGGTGCATCTCTTCCCGCATCGGCTCTGTCATGCCTTCTCCTCCGAACAGTCCGATTCTTATCTTTAAATCTTTTGATGGATCGATCCCTCTTCTGCGAAGTTCCTCTCCAAGATGGAGCGCATAAGACGGGGTAGCCACAAGAAGTGTCACACCCATATCCTGTAAAAACATAATCTGTTTGTTTGTATTTCCTGAAGACATCGGAATCACAGATGCTCCGATCTTCTCAAGACCTCCGTGAAGTCCGAGCGCTCCCGTAAATGTTCCGTATCCAAACGCGATCTGTGCCACATCTTCTTCCGTCGCGCCTCCCATGCATGCAATTCTCGCAACATTATTCAGCCAGATATCCAGATCGTTTCTTGTATATCCGACAACGGTCGGCTTTCCCGTCGTACCCGAACTTGCATGATAACGAACGATTTCCTTTTTATCAACCGCAAACAACCCATCCGGATAATGATCCCGAAAATCAGCTTTATATGTAAACGGCAGTTTTTTTAAATCTTCCAACGTCTGTATATCTTCCGGACGTACACCTGCCATATCCATTTTCTCGCGGTAAGGTTTCACTCTGTCATAAATATATCGAACCGTATCCTTCAGCTTTGTAAGCTGTATCCGTTCGATCTCTTCTCTTGGCAGAGTCTCTTCCTTTGCCCATATCATCGCGCATATCCTCCTTTATAATATGTTGTGCCATCGCTTATCGGCAATCTGCTTTTCAGCTTTCTTTTTTACTGATGTCTATTAGTATAGCACAATACTTTTGCGAATTAAAGCTTTAAATCAAGAAAAATTCCTCTTTACCCGGAGGACCTGATCCTGTCGGGCAAAGAGGAACTCTATTGTTTCTATTCTTTTTATCATTAAATCAAATTTAACAAAGAGGATATTTCTCTGTAAGTTCTGCTGCCAGTTTTCTTGCAGTCTCTACATTTTCTTCACTCTCGATCACCATTGCAATGATCTCGGCGATCTTATCCATATCGTCCTCTTTCATTCCCCGAGTTGTAACTGCCGGAGTTCCGAGTCTTACTCCGCTTGTCACGAACGGAGAACGAGGATCGTTCGGTATTGTATTTTTATTACATGTAATATGTGCATCGTCAAGCCGTTTTTCCAGCTCTTTTCCGCTTACGTCATTTCCGGTAAGATCTACGAGCATAAGATGATTGTCTGTATCTCCTGAAACGATCTTCACGCCGCGTTTTTTCAAACCTTCACAGAGCGCTTTTGCATTTTTTACAACCTGCATCTGATATTCTTTAAATTCCGGCTCAAGAGCTTCTTTAAAGCAGACTGCCTTTGCCGCGATTACATGCATAAGCGGTCCGCCTTGTGTACCCGGGAACACTGCGGAATTAAGTTTTTTAATAAGATACGGATTGTTGCAGAGGATAAGACCGCCGCGAGGTCCGCGAAGTGTTTTGTGTGTTGTTGTTGTGACAACATCGGCATAAGGAACAGGTGACTGATGCAAGCCTGCGGCAACAAGTCCTGCAATATGAGCCATATCTACCATAAACATTGCGCCGTTTGCATGTGCAATGTCAGCCATTGTTTTAAAATCAATCTCTCTCGGATATGCAGATGCGCCGGCAACAATAAGTTTCGGTTTAACCTTATTAACCTGCTTTGCAAATGCGGCAAGGTCGATATATCCGCTCTCGTCAACGCCGTAAGGAACGAAGTTGAAATACTTGCCCGAAATGTTAGCCGGTGAGCCGTGAGTGAGGTGACCACCGTTGTCAAGGCTCATACCCATTACGGTATCGCCCGGTTTGAGAAGTGCAAGATAAACGGCAGTGTTAGCCTGTGCGCCCGAGTGAGGCTGAACATTTGCATATTTACAACCGAAAAGCTCACATGCGCGCTTGATTGCGATATTCTCAACGATGTCAACATACTGGCAGC
>OLQA01002882.1_pt1 | contig 12896 bp, 2 predicted proteins | sample 1673151 | NCBI WGS metagenome assembly OLQA01 (sample SAMEA3136760, study PRJEB25190) | human gut metagenome | biome: human gut; feature: human-associated habitat; material: faeces | place: Austria | collected 2013 | reverse complement strand
GGCCAGGCGGCGGAGATGCGGGCGGAGAAATTGTAGCAAACGGAACACCGCAGGAGATCCAGAGGAATGAGAGAAGCATGACCGGGAAGTATTTATAAAACCGTATATAAACGGAAAGAAGTTGGTCATCATGCCGAGGGTAACCTTACCGATCGGAACGTCTAACTTTGCAGAGATTCGACGCGAGGGCCGGTACTATGTGGATAAGACAGGCTTGATCCGCGATCTTTTGAACACCCGAAAAGCCAAGGTCACGCTCATCACCCGCCCCCGGCGCTTCGGCAAAATACTGGGCATGAACATGCTGGCCAGCTTCCACTATTCCGTAGAATCCAACCGAGAGCATGGGGAGGGGAGAAGCGACATCGTAGTTTATGATGAAGAAAATTCCCGTGTCGTGATCTTCGAGGCGAAAGTAGCCAAGTCTTCGGAGGAGCTGCCTAAGGCGTGTGACGCGGCGCTCCAGCAGATCGAAGCGCGGCAGTACGCGGAAGATTTCCGGGATGAATATGACGAGATCCTGTGCTACGGCATTGCGTTTTACAAGAAGCGCTGCCTGGTCAAACGAGAACCAAACTGAGAACGACACATAAAACGGAAGAAATCACGAGACAGAGCCCCAGAAAGGTACCAAATTTGTTACCTTTCTGGGGCGCTTCCCATTTCTTTGTAAAATGGGGAGCAGATAGTATGGGATCACTGTATTCCCAACACAAAGCGGAACAAAAAAAGAGGAGGAAACGGGATGAAGAAACGAGCGTTGAGCTGGCTGCTGGCCCTCACCATGCTCCTCACCCTAGCCCCCCAGACCCTACCCGTCTGGGCGTCGGCCACAGGGGAAAAGAGCAACACAGCCACCCAAACCGAAAGCAAGCTCTCGGCCAACACGTACAGCGCGTTGGGGTTGAGCCGGACGATTGATGAAAACCAAAAACCATCAGGCCAGCCCTATGGTAATGGAGATGTTGGGAGCACCATTGCCACCAACGTCATCAATGAGCTGTACGTGAACTTCAACGGCAGTATCCATTACGGGTGGAGTATTCTGGATAAGCTTACGATGCAGTGTACGGACCAAGCTGGTGACAAGTGGACAAGTGAGAACAATTCCCAAGGTGCCATGTCGTATTGGCGCTATGGCCAGCAACCGAAGGGCAGCACAGGGTTCGGCGCTTTGTATGCGTCTGGTGGCAAAACAGGTACTCTATCCAGCCATATTGATAGGATAGGGGACACGAAAAGCAGCTCCATCAGTTCTGCCAACAAGCACTTAGTCTACCAGTACAGCAAGTCAGAAGCCTTTTCTCCTAACACAGGTAAAGACAACTACGTGGCCGAGCTGGTAGTGAATGATGCCGGTAAGGTTTATCTTTACATTTATCAAGTAGAGGGCGGAAACAAGAGATATGTTCGTGGTACGGAGATAGGGTATAATCAATTTGTTGGTGGCGCGAATGATAAGACGAATATTATATGGAACTGGGAATACGACGCTATGTTTGACATCGCTGCTGGCGACATGGACGGTGACGGCTATGATGAAATTGCGGTGTATTCATCGAATGAAGTACGTGTATATTCCTACAAAAATAATACAATATCAAGCCCTATAATTCGTGGAACAAAATCGCCAACAGGTTATATTTCAAACGATAAAACTAAAAAGCTTGGTACAGCCGTAGTTACATTGGCATTTGGAGACATTAACGCAGATGATAAAGAGGAATTGATCATTGCAGAGAGTTTGCCCTATGGCTGTAAAAATATAGCAGATGGAGAAGTTGGCATCTATGCCTTAGATAACAATACGTTAAGTCGAGAGTGGTCAAATAAGTTGTATGATGGAAGTAAGCACGTTCGTTATGCCAATGTCGCGACGGGTGACATTGATGGAGACTATAAGGACGAGCTGATTATTGCTGGTTATCAGTCGGGTAATAATGAAAATGCGACGTGCAGTAATAGTGAGACGGGTACCATCTCCTACATGATCGTGAAAGGTAGTAAGTATACAACCAGTGGTTGGAAGACTGCAGACCAGAAGATTGACTTGCTGCGTCGTGTGGTAGATAACAAGGAGCAACTGATTCCCCCGGTGTCTTTGACCTGTGCGGCGACGCAGGGTGTGGGGTACGCGGAACAGGTGTTTTTGGGCGGTTGTCTCTATACGGTAAACAGTGACAACAGTTTGAAGTATCTGACTAGAATTTCTACCAACCGTGAATATAAGAAGGACGACGGCAAAAAGGCCAACAAGGAAGAGATCTTTGTGGTCAACGTTGTGGCGGGTAACTTTAATGGCAACGAGTATGGTCAGGAACAGATCGTGTATGCCTTTGGTATGAAGCACGACGATTCTGACCGGTATTGGTATGACATTGGATACCTGAATAAGAAAGCCTATGGCAATACGGATGAGACGAATCTTTCTGCCTATTGGTACGGCCAGGAGCAGGTGATGAACTATGAAAGCTCCTATAACCGGGACAGCAACAAGAGACGAGCCAGCTTGTACCTCTCCCTGGCGGCGGTGGACTGTGATAATGACAGTACGCTGATGCGCTACACGGGACAGGAAATTACCTGGACAAAACCGGAAGTTCTGACTGTGTTGCAATCGGCGCCCTATTTCCAGGACTTGCAGGATACCAGAGATTATTTGGACCAGTCACAGACGGCCTACGGGACGGGACACGGTACAAGCACCACAGCAACTGCGGGAGCAAGCTTAACCCTGGGAACCTATGTGTCGTTTGAGCAGGACTTTTCTGTCTTCGGCGTGAAGATCGCGTCTATTGAAGCGGAAGCACAGACGAAACATTCGTTTGAGTATGGGTTTGAAGGGACAAAGGAAAAAAAGATTAATATAACCTATAGTGGAAGCGCGGGAGATGACTATGCTATTGTCTACGCGGTTCCCTACATAGAGTATCAATATGAGACTTGGATTCCAGGGTATAAAATTCCAGAGGAAAATAATGGATATAATTCTTGGAAAACAGAATATGTTGGGAATTACTTAAAGGGGAAACTTAAGAATTGGAGTGCTTTATCAGCAGGCGAGCAGAAAAAAGAGATCGATAAGGCTGTAACAGAACTCAATCTAACCCCCGGAAGAGAAGTCCAAGGCAGTTGGCAGCCGTCGACAGTATCTGTTCCCATGGATCCTGCAAAAGTGCTGATCTCTGTGGATGCCTATGATGAGATCGCGGCGCAAACGGAGGGACTGGAACCGATTCGAGGAAATATCCTGAAAAGCACGCCAGGTGATCCTTCAACGTACGATTCCTTTGGTGCGAACAGCAAATTTCATCTAATTGGAAGCACGCAAACGGTGTCGACTGGAGCAGGCGGCAACGTTTCTATCGAAGAAGATCAAGAGGCTTCCCAGACGCATACTTTTTCTTATTCCTATGAATTTGAAGCAAAAGCTGGCGTTGGCGCTGGCGGCTTAACGGTCGGTGTTCTGGCTGGAGTCGGAACGAATGCAGGCGGGGGAACCGGAGAATCTTCCAGTAAATCTTGTTCGGCAACCGTGGATAACCTTCCGTCGGACGCTACTGGATATGCCTTTAGCTGGAGATTCGGCACACGAGAAGCCGAGTTGAATGGTAATCCCGTTCTGGTTCTGGAGTATCAGATCGATAAAAGCAGCTTACAGCAGCCGCCCAGCCCGCCCAGAAACTTGCGGGTAGAGTCTGTCACAGCGGACAGTGTGACCTTGGAGTGGGACACAGTTCCGGGCGCTGGTTCGTATGAGATTTATCAGACGACGTTAACGGAAACGGAGGACCCGGTTTGTATCGCCACTGTTCCGGGTACTGCGACATCGTACACGGATCAGCGGGTCCTTCCCAACAATTCGTATACCTATTATGTCAAGAATGTCACTCCGAAGGGAAAGAGTATTTTTTCCACAAGCATAAAAGTTTCAACCTTGCTGCAAAATGATGGACGCTTTGTCATTGAGGAACAGCCAGGCAGCAACCATAAGTTCCAAACGTATGTGGGCGGTACAGCCACGGCCACAGTGAAGGCGAAATATGTGAGTACAGATGGTGGGGAAAAGAGCCTCATCTATATCTGGAAAAAATATAACTCGAAAACAAAACGCTGGGAAAACTACATGAGTGGCAGTGAAACGCTCAGCGTTCCCAACGTCACAAAGAACATGGAAGGCGACAAGTTCCGCTGCCAGGTGTTCTACACCTCTGGACTGTATATGTATACCGAACCCATCACACTGGAAGTGGGCAAAGCCGAAACCACAACAGCCATGACAGGACCAGACACGAACAGCACAGTCAATGCTTCGTATGTGGAAATTGTTAAAAATCCAGTCAAGGATGATGATGGCCAACAAGTCTATGAGCAAGTAGCAGTTACAAAAGAAATTGGAGATACTACATATACAGAATATACGACTGAGGAAAAAGATAAAATAGTTTATCTTAGCGGGGATGATTATTATTCCATTAGTAATGAGACACCAACAAAACTAATTACGGAAGATAGCCCCATTCAGCTGTACTATGATGATGCTAATGATACAACTGTAGTTATCGACTTACAAAAAACTTCAATGATCGAAGATTCGACATATCCAGGCGACGGAAATACGAAAGTTTCGTATACAAAAACAGATGACCAAACAAACAAGCTAGTTAGCTATGAAGCAGACAAAAAGTATACAATAGGTACACTTGAAATCTATTGTAAGTCTGCGGCAGGAGAGGAAGATGACTTCTGGTTTGTGAAAATTAGCACAGACGAAAATGGTAAAAATAAATACGCGCCTGCAACACTAGAAAAAGAAACTACGATTGATCCTGATGGCATCAATGTAAAAGTTTCTGAGCTGAGACTTAGTACCACACAAGGTGCCCAAATGTTCACCTCAGAACAGGTGTTCCACTCAGGTAACACAGTTTCGTTGTGTGCAAAGGTGACAGAAAATGCAGGCTTTGCGGCGGCGAAGATAGAAGGATCGGTTGCCTTCAAGATCGTCAACTCTGTCGGTGATGGCAGCGGGACGGTGACTGGAACCATCGGTGAAAACGGCGTGGCAACCGCTACGTGGAAACCCTCCGTTGCGGGTGTGTATACGATCACGGCGGCCTATGAGGGCAGCGAGATCCACATGGGTTCGGCTTCTGCTGGGTCCATTACCATCAACGTTGTGGTCCCCGGCGAGAAGAAGCTGGTGATCGACAGCCCGAACAGCATGACCTATGGAGATGCGGCCATTGATTTGAAGGCTACGTTGTTGAGCGGGGCTGAGAGTAGCGGAACTGGATCGGCGGCTCCTGTAACTGCGACGTATTCGGTGAAGGATGCTGCTGGTAATACAGTCAGCAACGCAATTGCTGAGAATAAGTTTGCACCTAAAGCTGCTGGTAATTATACCATTACGGCTACTTGTACAGTTGACGGTAAAAGCTTTACTGCTACTAAGACCATCAACGTTAGCAAGCGCACGGTGAAGATCGTGCCGAAGGTGGAAAATAACGTTACCTCCTATACGCTAGAGAACATTGTGTCTACTGATCAGAGCTTGTTTAACGGCAAAATCAACGTTACTTGTGCCGGTGTAACGACCGGTGCAGCAGCAGGGCAGTATCCGATCAATGTGACGTATACGCCCGGTGACAAGGAAACAGAGATTAACTCGAAGTATCTTGTTCTTGTGGATACGACGCAGGTTTATACGGTCAGCGATGATGTGGTTCAGGTGACCAACGCGACGAACAGCAATAATGGTACTGTGACGTTGCAGTATATTGTCAATGGTGTTACCTACACGGTCGGCAGCGATGGGGTAGTGCCCAAGAAGGCGAAGCTGGTAGCCTATGCCAACCCGAAGAAGGGATACCAGGTCGAGAAGTGGACGATCAATGATAATGATGTCTATCTGAATGGAAACAGCGGCGCATATAACACTGCACGGAGCTATACGGTGACAGAGGACGTGCAAGAGAACTGCAAAATAAAAGCTGAGTTTAAGCCAGTTTACTATAAGCTAAACTTTAACGTTGAGGGAGAGAACGGAACAGTAACGGCCAACTACTGGAACGGTACTACGGTGGGAAGCAGTTTCAAGAATGGTGGGGAACTTAGCCCATTGCATAGTGTACAGTTGACAGCAAATGTACCCGGAAAGTCTATTACAGGTTGGAAAATTACCCAAAATGGAACGGATGAGATCGTTAAAGTAGATGGTACTACTTATACTGGTAGTAGCTATATCCTTACTTCTATCAGTGCGGATACTACGGTCACTGTTTTAACGGAAGCACAGGAAGAGTGTACGGTGAAGGTTTCGCTGGTAAATGCTGATGGAACGCCGCTGGTCAATGATGAGGCTACTGTGTCGTTTAGTCCAGAAGGAACAAAAACGACTCCTGCTGCTAATGGGGTGTTCACATACAATGGGCATACCCATGACAATCTGACGGTCACTCTTACTTTGCCGGATGGCTTGATCGTAAATGAGTGGGTAGACGATGCAGGGAAGGCTTTGACAGATGGAAATTTGTCCGGAGACAAGAAAACATGGGATATTTCCAACTTGTCTAAAAGTTTTGCGTGGACAGTTAAGTGCAGTACACCGAACTCTTTTAGGGTAACGACTGACACCCAGCTGAACGGACAGACAAGCACAGAGGCCGGGACGATTTCGGTTTATAAGGCTGGCCAATCTAAGGAGCAAGGGAAAGTTAATTCTGGCGACACAGTGCTTCAAGCATCGAGTCTGCGTGTTGTAATAACACCTAACTCTGGCTATCAGCTTTGGAATGTAACTTGCAATGAGGAATCCAAGGGAGTAACGAGCGACTTCACAATCAATGGTGTTAATAAAGATATCAACATCGTGGCGACCTTTGTGAAGAAGCCGGTGGTGACGATTTCTAGTGTTTCAAACGGCACAGTTGAAGTCAAGGGCACGGTGAATGGAGTTGCTAATACCACGATTCACAGCGGTAGCTATGTTGACTACAACACAAAACTTGCGATTACGGTGAAGCCGGAGAAGGTCTATGAAGTTACCGCATTAAAGAATGGTGACAATACATTCGTCCTTGGTGGGACCACAACGGATGACAAGATGGCGGAGACATCGGAGCTGACCGGAAATGTAACGCTCACCCCAACCTTTGAGGAAATCCCGCATAAGACGGTTACCATTTCGGTGGTAGATAAGAACAATGAAACAGAAGGCGGCTTTGACGGCAGCGTCACGGCTTCGGTTACCCGTAAGGGCATGACAACTTACGCTGAGGATAAAACGGCTAACAGCACGACATCTACCCAGACCCTGACCGTCTACCGCGACTCGGTTGTAACGCTTTCGGCGCAGGCAGACAACGGTTATGTGGCAAAGTGGATCTATGGCGACCAGGAGACCCTGACGCCGCCGACGCTTGACTTCTCTAAAGATGTTGCGTTGAAAGACCATGACGTCAAAGTGAGATTTGATCCGATCGGTAAGGCCATTACCTTCACGAAGGATGGGGATGGCGACCATGCTTCTAACATAATGGGTTCCTTTGCAGCTGACAATGGATCGACAAAGGAGTTTACCAGCGGCAGTATACCGAATACCAGCGGAACGCTGACGTTGACCGTTACGCCGAACGATGGCTATGAAGTGGAAGGCTGGTATGTGGACGGGACGAAACAAGCGGACTCGACAGGGAAAACGACCTTTGTGTATTCCGTGACACATGACGTCGGTGCAGTGATCCAGGTGAAGATCATCCGTTCGTCGTATAAAGTGGAGTTCAGCGCAGAGAACGGAAGCATTACGGCAAGCCCGACGATTCCTTCTGATAAGATGGTTCGGGGTGATACGGCAGTGACCTTTACCGCAAGCCCTGCACAGCCTACCGGGTATACCTTCGTGGGCTGGACGATCAATGGAAAGACGCCCGATGACTACAGCGATACAACTCTAAATAACGGTGACACGTTGACAGTTACAATCAAAGAAGCTGTTACGGTCCAAGCTGCTTACACCCAGGACACTACGCGCCATACGGTGACCTACGGTGTCTCTGGTGATGACCTTGGCACACTGTCGTTAAACACGAGACTCGGAGAAAGCCCTGCTACGGTAGCGAACGGGACAACCGTGACCTTTACTGCAACCCCCAACGAAGGGAACTATGTGGAAGGTTGGTATTCGGATGCTGCGTGTAACAATAGAATTCCTGGAACCGGGGAAGAAACTTCGTATTCTGTGGCGGTTTATCAGAACACCAGTGTCTATGTGAAGTTTGCAGAGAAGCCGACCTATACGATCACGCTGACCAAGAACGGCAGCGGTAAGGTCTTTGCCAGCGTCAATGATGCGGCAGAGACGGAAGTAAGTGATAGCCTTTCCGTGAAGTATCACGACAAGGTCGTTCTGCGGGCTGAGGCGGGTGCAAATGACTATTTCGCCGGCTGGCAGGATAACACGACTGGGAACTATACCATTGCAGATATGACAGGTGATACCCCGGTGACAGCAACGTTTGCCCCGATGCAGAACGTGTATCTGAATGCGTACTCTACGGATACGACGAAGGGTACTTTGACGGCAACGGGCAGCGTGAGCGGAAGCATTCAGACCAACGCAGGCGGTAACGGTGTGCAGGTGGCCGGAGGCCAGAAAATCACGCTGACGGCGAATCCGGCATCGGGCCAGATGGTCAAGGAATGGAAGATCAATGGCCAGAAGGTAGAGGGCAATCTCTCCAACACACTGGTGATCGACTCAATCAAGGCAAGCACAGAAGTGGCCGTTGAGTTTGAGGAGTATGTAGGCTATCTCATTCCGACCACGCCAACACCGGCAAAAGGATATACAGTAACAACTGTCGAACGGATTCCGGATGATACCCCGAATAATGCTGAAATACGCAAAGGCGGCACAGTGACGTTTATGGTGGTTCCGGATGATGGTAAAGTCTTTACGAAACTCGAAATCGGAACGGTGAACTGCTTAACAACGCCGAGTACAGGCAATGTGACTGCGATTCGAGAAGGAAACGGATATAGAATTACTGTTTCCAATGTAAGCGAATCATTCACGCTTACAGCTCAAGCTACTGAGTTCCAGGTAATTAGTGACCAGCTGACGGATGAAACAAAGAAGCCTGAGTTGCGCAAGTATATCAGTTCCTCGGTTTCCAGGTCGAATATCCAGTATCTTGACATTACACTGCAAATGAAGAACAGTAGTGGTGAGTGGGTGAACATAGTAAACCCTGAAGACTTCCCCAAGGGTGGTGTATATGTTACCATTTCGTATCCTAATGGAACAGATAAACAGGATACCTTCTATATTTCCCACATGTTAACCGTTGATATGAACGGCAAGAAAGCTGGCGAGGTTGAAGAAATCACACCCATCACGAAGGGTGAAAATGGCATCAGCTTCCATGTTACCAGTCTTTCCCCGTTTGCCATTGGCTGGACCAAGTACGTTGCACCTACGCCTGGCGGTGGTGGCGGCGGCGGGGGAGGCGGTGCAGTGAGCACCTACACCCTGACCTTTGACACCAACGGCGGCAGCGCGATCGACAAGATCACGAAGGACAGCGGGACGACCATCGACCTGGCTGCCTACAAGCCCACCCGCGCGGGGTACACCTTCGCCGGTTGGTTCAGCGACAAGGCGCTGACCAAGGCCGTGACCAGCGTGAAGCTGACGGCCAACACCACGGTCTACGCCAAGTGGACCCAGAACGGCGGCACGGCACAGAATCCCTTCGTGGATGTGAAGGAAGGCGCTTACTACTACGACGCCGTCCTGTGGGCCGTGGAGCAGAAGATCACCAGCGGCACCTCCGCCACGACCTTCAGCCCCGATGCCTCCTGCACCCGCGCCCAGATGGTGACGTTCCTGTGGCGGGCCGCTGGGTCCCCCAAGGTCGAGAACGGGAAGAACCCCTTCGCTGACGTGAAGGCAGACGCTTACTACTACGACGCCGTCCTGTGGGCGGTGGAGAAGGGCGTGACGAGCGGCACCTCCGCCACCACGTTCAGCCCCGACGCCACGGTGACCCGTGGGCAGACCGTGACGTTCCTGTATCGGAACGCCGGGTCCCCGGAGGTGAGCGGCACGATGCCGTTTACCGACGTGGAGGCCGACGCCTATTACGCCAAGGCCGTCCAGTGGGCGGTGCAGCAGAAGATCACCACCGGCACCAGCGAGACCACGTTTAGCCCCATGAGTGACTGCACCCGCGGGCAGATCGTGACCTTCCTGTACCGGGCCAAATGATCCTGATCCAGCGGTTTGCGTGATCGGATCGTGATAACAAAATCAAGTAGGCGGCTCCCAAAATTCGGGAGCCGCCTACTTGATTTCTTTCAGAGAGGGGGATCAGATCATTGGTTTTGCAGGTACCGCGCCAGCATGGCGGCCACCTGCGCCCGCTGGGCGTTGTCCTTGGGGGCGATGGTGTTGCTGCCTACGCCGTTTACGATGCCGTTCTGATTGGCCCAGAGCAGAGCGTCCTCGGCGTAGTCACTGACGCTGGCGGCGTCGGCGGCGTGCAGGGTGCCGCTCACACTGGGAGACCCGGCGTAGCGGTACAGCAGCGTGGCCAGCTGCTCCCGCGTCACGGGGGCGGTGGGGTTCGTCCCATCGGAGATGCCGTTTTTCTTGGCCCAGTCGGTGCCGACCTCGTACCAGGCCTGCCCTTGGCTTGGGGTGGTGTCCACGCCGGCCAGGCGGGCCAGGACCGTATTGACCATGCCGCGGGTCATGGGCTGGGACACGCCGAACTGGTTGCCGCCCACACCGTTGAACAGCTCACGGGCGGCCACGAAGTTCACCTCGTCCCGGCTCCAATGGTCCCGGGTGTCGATGAAATCTTTCGAGTTGTCGATGATCTTCACCGTTGCGCTGCCGTCGATCTCAAGCTGCACGCCGTGTTCCGTGGGCTTGCTGTCCTTGACGAGCTCCTCCGTGCCGTCCTCATGGACGATGACGGCCACAGTGCCGGAGGTGACGTTCTCCACCGGGATCTCGACGGTCGTCTTGTTGGCGTTGTTCGGCACGTCGATTTTGATCTTTGTGGCGGCATTGGCGTCCTTCGCTGCCGCAATACCCTTCACGGGAACGGTTACGGCTTCGCCCTTCTCCTGCGCCTCCTTCACGTCCTGGTCGCTGAGCTTGGCGCTGGCCTCGGTCGTGGTGTTGCCCTTGGCGTCGGTCTTTGTTACCGTGGTCCCCGTGGACCCGCCGCCGGAACTGGCCGTGGTGGTCTCCGTCTTGGACCCATCGGCCTTGGTCTCCGTCTTCGTGGTGGACCCGTCGGGGTTCTTCACCGTGTCGGTCTTCGTCCCCGGCGTCACCGACCCGGAGGAGCTGCCGGAGCTGGATTTGTGCCAGAGGGTGATGGTGCCGGTGAGAGAGTTGTAGTTATCAGTGTCAGTTGGGACAAACTTCCAAGTGTAGGCGGTGTTGGCGCTGACCGCGGTGTCCACATCCATCTCTGTTCCGTTGGCGTCGACCCAGTGGATGGAACCTTCGGGCCAGTTTTCGTTGACGGTCAGGCCAGCGTCTTTAAGTGTCTGGCCGCTGGTGGTGATGGCCGTGTAGGCGGGCGCGCCGGTGGGGGTGGCCTTGTCCACCAAGAAATTGATCGTGTTGGAGGCGGTGAGATAGTGCATGGTGTCGTCCGGGGTGAAGGTCCAGCGATAGGTCGCCTGGCCTGCGGCGGGAACGGTGGTGAGGGGGTCGTCCCAGGCGATGGTGCCGGGGATCACCTGGCCGTCCACGGTCGCATCGGCGCTGAGCTTGATGTCGCCCAGGGTCATGCCGTAGACGACGGGGTCGGTGGCCACGGAGACGAACATGCCCAGTCTGCGCTTGTTCACCGCCTGGAGGTTCACGGTGAGGGTGACGGGCGTGTAGTTGGTGGTCGTGACCTGGACGGTGACAGTGCCGATGGGGCCGGTCGTCGTGACGGGATTCTTGTCGATGGTCAGGATCAGCTTGCCGTTTTCGACCTTCGCATTACCGACCGTGTAATAACCGGAGGCCAGCTGCACGGTGGGCTGCGAATACTCGATTTCGCCGTAGGTCCTGGGGCTTTCCAGCTTCGGCAGCAGCGCGGACAGATCGACCGTATAGGTATCCGCATGATTGTTGACGATGTCCAGCGTGACTTCTTTGTCGAAGTTGGGCATGGTGGCCTTTTCGATGTTGAAAGTCGTTCCCCCCGTCGGATAGGCCTCCTTCGGCGTGAAATTCGTATAGGTCAAGGTCTTGTCAGTGGTCGTGATTCCCTTGACGTTGACAATCTCGGTCGGGGAAAAGACAAAGTTGTCGTTTTTCAGCGTGATCGTCTGGTTGATGGGCTTATTCTCGCCCGCGTCAGCGGAGACAAACTCTGCGGCGGTCACTTCGTAATCGCCCGGTTTCAACGTAACGTTCGGATCAATGCCCTCCCTGCCGAAGAAGTCGGCAAGCCATGTATACGATCCCGGCAGGGTGGTGGTGCCGTCGTAGGTTTTTGTGTACGTTTGGCTGCCCTGGAAGATCGGCCTGAACAGCTGGTACGGAATGACCTCCCAGTCGAAGGTTTTAGAGCCTTTGTAGTTCGCGCAGGAATCCGTGGCCGTGATGGTCAGCTTATAGTTGCCGACCTGAGTCGCAGTGGCACCTGTGTAGGTGAAGTCACTATCGCTCAGCTTATCCTCCTTACCATTCGCTGTCACTGTGACCGCTTTAATCAAAGGGTCGAACGCAACAGTCTTAGAAGCATAGGGATAGAATCTGAACTTTCCGTCCGCGGGCCAATCGCTGATCGTGACCTGGGCATTTGCGAGGTCGATTTTGGTGACGGTGATGGTGATCTCGGCGCTCTTGGAATAGTGGTCGCTGGTGAAGGTGACGC
>OLQA01002875.1_pt1 | contig 12928 bp, 11 predicted proteins | sample 1673151 | NCBI WGS metagenome assembly OLQA01 (sample SAMEA3136760, study PRJEB25190) | human gut metagenome | biome: human gut; feature: human-associated habitat; material: faeces | place: Austria | collected 2013 | reverse complement strand
TCTTTTTGTTGCAGTTTGTGCGCATCGTGCGGAGCACTACGGTGACTTTGGAGGATTTGACTTCGGCGGATTTGACTTTGGAGGATTCGGAAACTTCCGCGGTTACTCCGGTCAGTATCAGCAGAGACGATCCGGCGCGACCAGTAACGAAGGTGACCTTCATATGCAGGCCGCTGCCAATTTCATTAATAATGGCCGCTATCAGGAAGCAATCAATGTTCTAAACGGAATTGATAACAAGACTGCGCAATGGTATTACTACAGTGCCATCGCTAACTCTGGTATCGGCAATAACGTCAGTGCCCTACAGCATGCACGCGAAGCAGCTCGTATGGAACCGAACAATATACAGTACACCACCCTCGTACAACGACTGGAAAATGGCGGAAACTGGTACCGCCAGCAACAAGGGCCTTACCAGACAACCTTCTCAAGCAGCGGCGACTGGTGCGTAAAACTATGTATCGCCAACCTCGTCTGTAACCTATGCTGCGGCGGAAGCGGACTCTGCTGTGGTGGAAGCGGAATGAACGGCGGACATTACATATAGAATAATAATTGGGGACGTAGTAAACCTTCAAGGTTCTACGTCCCCATCATTGATTTAGGGTGTCCCTTTTTTACTTTTCTATTTTTTTCAATGCTTTCTTAAACCGGTTACTGAACAGGATCATGGTGAATGTTACTGCGAAGAAATCGGCGATTGGTTCTGCCAGATATACTCCCATAGTTCGATCTGCACTCCAGATGTGTGGAACAATATAAATCAGTGGAATCAACAGTACGAATTTCCTCATTACTGCTACAATAATGGATTCTGGTGCGCAGCCAAGAGAGGTAAATCCCATCTGGCATGCGATCTGGAATCCAAACATAAACATTGCTGCCATATATACACGAAGTGCTGTCTTGCCAAATGCAAGCAGTGCTGCGTCTGATGTGAACATGCTGACGAAAATCTGTGGAAAAAGTTCTACACATAACCACAGAATCACTGCATATCCAACGCTTACCTTTAACAGCAGGCGAAATGTTCCCCGAACGCGGTCTACATTTTTTGCTCCATAATTATAGCTGAGTATCGGCTGTGCTCCCTGTCCAAGTCCCTGTAGTGGCAGCATCGCAAACTGCATTACACTGGTCAGGATCGTCATGGCTCCAACTGCAATATCCCCGCCATATTTTAACAAAGATGAGTTGAAGCACACCGTGATAATACTTTCACTCGCCTGCATAATAAATGTTGCGAGTCCCAGCGCAAGACTTGGTAATATAATTCTTGCTTCCAGCTTCATATTCTTTCTTTGTATCTTTAAAAATGTCTTCTTTCCAAATAAGAAGCTGACGACCCAGATACAGGAGCATGCCTGTGATATGATTGTTGCAAGCGCTGCGCCTCGCACGCCCATATGTAATCCAAAGATAAAAATCGGGTCAAGCACAATGTTGATCACTGCACCAATCAGCACAGATAACATTCCTGTCTTTGCAAATCCCTGCGCAGTGATAAATGCATTTAACCCAAGTGTCAGCTGCACAAAAATCGTTCCCACTGCATAAATGTTCATGTAGGCTGCCGCATATGAAATCGTATTCTCACTGGCTCCAAATGCCAGTAAAAATGTGCGATTGCCAAGAAGCAGCACAATTGTCAGCACGATTGCCACCAAAATCTGTGTTGCGAAGCAGTTGCCAAGTGTCTTCTCCGCATCTTCCTTATTATTCTGTCCCATATAAATAGACGCTCTCGGCGCGCCACCATTTCCTACCAGCACTGCAAATGCTGACACGATCATAATAAGCGGCATACACACGCCGACACCCGTAAGAGCCAAAGCTCCTACCTTCGGGATATGACCGATGTAAATTCGATCCACCACGTTGTACAGCATGTTAATAAGCTGCGCTGCCAGCGTTGGGATTGCCAGCCGGAGCAGAAGCTTTCCAATCGGTTCTGTCCCTAAGAAATCTTTATCTTTTTCCATAATTTTCACACCTTTTATTCGTAATAATAACGTTGGAGAAAAGTCCAACCATAATGTCAAAAGACTGCCTCGTGACATCAATATTACAAATTATACTATCTGTAACGCCATTGTCAATAACGTCAAATTATGAAATTTTTCGAAAGTCTTTTTGCCGGTAATTTTAATGATAATCCTGACTACTTCAAATTGATTCGAATTTTCGAAATATTTTTTCATTTTGGGGGTTGACGAAACCGGAAATCTTTGTTATTCTAAATAAGCATTCGATATGGCGCCATAGCCAAGTGGTAAGGCAAAGGTCTGCAACACCTCTATCACCAGTTCAAATCTGGTTGGCGCCTCTAAAAAAGAAACCTTGATTACAAGGTTTCTTTTTTTTGCGTGTATGGCAGGAATAAATAAGACTTCCATAAGATTTCCTTAAGAAATTTTCGATTTCTTTAAGACCACGCACATACTTTAGACACATTTCCTCTGTATACTTAATGACAGATAGTTGAGAGAGACATCCATCAATATCAACTATCTCCCCCTCATAAAGTGCAAAACGCACTTAACTCTCATTCCTTTAGATAACTATAAAAACAACGAAAACCCGTTAGCACAATGCTAACGGGTTTTCGCTATTGTTGAATTCTACCAGTTCGCGGCATCTTGCTTCATCTGCCGTAATTCCTGCTATACAATTATCTGCTAACGTTTCTGCTGCCTGTCCAAGTGTCTCAACAGATTCAAATAAATTATAAAATATTACCGGTAACTACTCCATGCTCATTAAAGTTGCATTTCCAAGCACAATTGAATTGGATCAATTCATTGGACATCTGCAAAAGTTTGGGAAAACACAAACTCAGATTGTTTTCTCTATCCCTGTAGAACCCCGCAGTCTGAACCTGGAACACATGGACGATCCACAATTGGGATCTGAACTTTCATAGTCAAACCTTCCCTATATTCCGATACAGCATATAATTTCAATCCCAGATCCGTCGCCATCTCTCTTGCAAGATAAAGCCTCATGCCGGTTGGTTTCTTGCTGACATTGATATCACTGCCGGTGAAGCCTTTATCAAAAATATACGGGAGATCGCAGGCTTTTACACCACAACCGTTATCTTCTATATAAAGTATCCACATTTTCTTCCTGTTTTCTTCTCTTTTTTCCACATGGATACGGATTTCCGGCTCTTTATCACAATATTTGACCGCATTGCTGATAAACTGTCCCAGCATAAATTCAAACCCTCTCCTGTCACTGTAGATTTGAATCCCTTCCGGCTCCATCTGGATATCCACGTGAAATTTCTTCTCCTCCAGAAGCGGACCGTAATCTTCCAGGACTTTCCCCAGTGATTCTTTAAGATTCAGCATTTCAAACAGATAATCTTTGTGACCACCCTTTAACCTTGCATAAAATAACATCTGATCGATCGATTCCTGCATACGTGTCTGAATATATTCCAGCTTATATCCGACCGGCTCTGAAAATTCTTCTTTATGATTTCCCAGTATAAATGTAAGCAAAGATAACGGCGTTTTTACCTCATGTGACCACCCTTCAATATACTCTTCATAATCTTCTGTCTTTTTCAACAGATTTTTTTTTTCTTTTCGTTGTATTTGCAAATAGTCAAGGAGATTCTGCATCCGTTCTTTCTCTGCTTTCCCGCAGTATAGCAATAACTGTTCTGCAGTCTTTTCCTCTGGTTCCTTTAAAAATAGAGCAAATGCCTCTTCTTTTTTCTGTTCTTTCTTTACGATATAAATGCAGACCCCGGCATACATTAATACGGTCATCAATGTGAGAACTCCTGCAAGCACTTGTAACACCTGGACGTCTGCAAGCGCAAGAAATAAAATACAGATACCTTCCACACACCCTGTCAACAAAAGCCAGGGCATATATTCTGCTATTCTCTTTCCGTAGTTCTTCATCCTGTACGTTCTCCTTACATCATTTTTTACTTTTCTTTTAATGAGTTGCCTGACATCTGCCTTTTATCACCGAATTTCCAAACGATAGCCTGTTCCTCGGATGGTTTCAATCTCTTCTTCCATATGAAGTTTCTGCATGGTTTTCTTTAATCTCGTCAGATTTACCTGCAATGCATTTTCATCGATAAATTCTATTGTATCCCAAAGTGCAATCGACAGTTCTTCTTTTGTCACGATCTGCCCACGCTTCTTAAGAAATACTTCCAGTAATTTTCCCTGATTCTTTGGCAGGACAATCGATTCATCATGGATATAAAGTGTATATGTCTGCTGATCCAGCAAAAATTTTTTCCCTTCCAGCAAATGCTTGCGGCCTTCATATCTTTTTAACACATTGGACACCCTTGCCAGAAGTCTTTCTTTCCGGCATGGCTTTGTCAGATATTCATCCGCACCCAGTTCCAGCGCACGCAGTTCATCTGCCATCTGGTCTCTCGATGTCAGTACACAGACCGGCGTCGTTCCTTTATGCTTCAACTCCCGACAGATCTGGAATCCGCTCTTCCCCGGCAGATTAAGGTCAAGCAGAACGAGATCAAGAGGAGCCTTAGAAAGCTCCTCTTCCACCTTTTCAAAATCTTCTACCGCCACGACTTCATATCCGGCCTTTTCCAGTATTTCTCCTAATTCTTCACGTATGAAGGCTTCGTCTTCCACAATTCCTATTCGTTTCATAAAATCATACTTTCTTTTATTCTTCTCTTTCCGGCACCATCAGATACAACAGATATCGGTCGCTGAGTTTCTTGACTTCCAGAATATAGATCAATTCTACGATCAGAAGCAGCAGGATCATCCCGCTTGCACTTAAGAGCAGTACTTTCTGTGTACCTTCTCCTGTTTCCACAAACAGGGAAAATAAGCTTGCCATCGCCGGAATACTTCCGGCTGCTCCTAAGAATACCGGAATGCCAAAATACCAGTTAATCTGCTTTCTTGCGGAACGGCAGAGCGCATTGGAGGTTGCTCCGAGCCGTATCAGAGTCTGATACCGTCTGCCAATTTTCTGCTGATTTGTCAGGAACTGTACACTGATTACCGTATTTCCAATAATCAGGAAGATCACTGCCAGATAGATTGTAATATAACTTGCACATACACCGTAGAACATACGTCGTCCAAGGCTCTGCAGAAAACAGTCATACGAAATTCCGACTTTGTCAAGTTTCTGGTTCATTTCCTGATATACACGGATAAGTCCCTGTTTCTCCGTTTTTGAAGGTTTTAGCACGCCATCCAGATATGTGGTGCCATTTCCGGCTGTCATCTGTTCATAAGCCTTGTCCGGTACGATCAGCGCAAATCCAAGTGTAATCGCGCGGTCGGCAACGATTTCTTTATTCATAACCTTTTTCCCAAGGCTCCATGTTTTTCCGTCCATTGTAACATGTATATTTCCCTGTAAGGCTTTACTCATTATTTCTTTAAACTCATCGGAATAAAGTGCCGATCCAAGGTAAACTGCTGCCTGGTGATCTTTCAATGCAAGAGGCTTTTCTCCTGCCTGTTTTAACAGCTCATTATACCCGGATAATGCAATAATATGCGGTGTATCTTCCTGCTCTATCTCCATTGCAAATACATTTTCATTCGGTGTCTTTCCATCTTTTTTCAGCTTGTCTACGAGTTCGTCTGCGTTAAAGCCAACTACCCGGTTCTTCTTTTTCGATGGTTTACCTTCCTTATCCAGATTTTCGATCGAAGATTCTATATATCCGGTTTTAATCTGGATCAGCTTTTCAAAATCTGAGCGAAGCCCGGACTTCTGCAATTTTTCAATAGTTGTACTGACGTCCTCATTGTCATCGTCAAATGTATAATCTACGACACGCTCGCTCTGTACCGTATAACTTCTGGCAATCCCGATTCCTGCACCGAACAGACAGAGTGCTGCGAGAATCAGAATACAACTCACCGCCGGAACACTGCTCTTACGGATAAACATTTCTTCTAACTGACGAAATGTAAACATTCCAAGTCTCTCATGGCGGCTGCCCCATCTGCCCAGTTGTTCCAGTATCAGCCGGAAACCATAGAATACAAGAAATACTCCGGCAATTCCAAAGACTACTGTCCGTGCAAGAATAAGAAGGTCATCCCAGATATGTCCACGGATTCCATCATAAAATGCCACAAACAATAACACGCATCCTGTCGCAAAGGCAAGCACATACAGAACCTTCGGTCTTGTTTTTCCCTGCTCTTTTGCCTGCGGATTCATAAGATTGCCGATCTCGTCCTTAACTACCGCGCCGCTTAAGAACAGGCACGCAAATAATTTTACCAGTATGAAACCGACAGCGGTTCCAATCACTGCAGCGAATGAAAATGTACTCTGATGACCGAGGATTCCAAGCCCCTCTACCTTCGCTGTGATCAGGCTGACCAGCTCGGAAATGCAGACTGCAACCGGGATTCCTGCCACAAGGATCAATAGACTGCTCTTAATATCTTCTGTCATCAACATAAAAAACAGCCGGCTCCGGCTCATGCCCATCATACGGTACACACCAAATTCATGTTTTCTCCGCTCCATCTGGTAACGTCCTGCAAAATATACGAGAAAGAACAAAATGCATAACGATGCGCCAAACAGTATCGGAACCATTTGAAAGATTTTCTGTATAGCATCACTTTCCATCTCTTTCAGGAAAATGATCACATCCTGCTTCGGCAGTGCCAGAATCACATAAAATGCAATTACGACAACGAGAAGTGAAGCATGAAACAATCCATTTTCCCTGCGGCTTCTCTTACTGTTTCTGGAGACAAGTTTAAAGAACATTTGCACTGCCTCCTCCCAACTGCGCCAACACTTTCAAAATGCGCTCGTAAAACTCCTGCTGGGATTCTTCTGCGAAATCTCTGCGCAGCTCATGGAAAAGTACTCCATCCTGGATAAATAAAATCCGTCCGCAATAACTTGCTGCATTTGCATCATGTGTCACCATCATGATTGTTGCTTTTTTGTTGCGATTTAAACCGAAGAGTTTCTCCATCAATGCTTTTGCATTACGCGAATCCAGCGCCCCGGTCGGTTCATCTGCCAGAATCAGGTGTGGATCCATGATCAATGCTCTGGCTGCTGCTATACGCTGTTTTTGCCCGCCGGACATCTGTGTCGGAAATTTGTCCAGTACATCCTGTATCTCAAGATATGCTGCCAGTTCTTTTAACTTCTGTTCCCCTTTTTTCTCTTCATATTTATGAAGAGCCAGCGGAAGAAGAATATTTTCTCTTCCGGTAAGGTTCTCTAAAAGTTCAAAGTTCTGGAAAAGGTAACCGATCTGGCGTCCTCTGTAATCGGAAAGTTCTGCGCCTTTCAGCGAACGGATATCGGTTCCATTTACAAGAATCTGTCCTCCTGTCGGACGGATCACACTTGCCACGCAGTTAAGAAGTGTGGATTTTCCGGATCCGCTGCTTCCCATGATTCCTAAAAATTCCCCTGTCTGTACTTCCAGGCTGATTCCATCCAGTGCCTTTGTCTCATTTTTCTTATTTCCATAATATTTACATAAAGATTCAATTTTTAAAATACTCATTCTCTGCTCTCCTTTCATTGATGTAATCATAGCATCTGTGGCTTCCAAATAACACTTACAGTGAATGAAAGGTTTCGCAGGCTTTCGTTTCTGGTATTTGATAATAATATGCCTTACAGCAGATCATCCTTAATATCTTCCTCTGTCATGCGAAGTCCGACCACACTCGAAACAGGCAGTGAAAATACGATTGCCTTCTCCTTACTCTTCAATCCGGTTTTCTCCATGATTGCTTTCATAATCTGTGCTTTCTGTGAGGAACGAGTAACAATGAAGATCATTTCCTTCTCTTCCACGAGGGAAACACCAAGATATTTTCTAGCGAGCTCTGTTCCGGTTCCTTTCGCATGGACAACTGTACCGCCTCCCGCATTTGCTTCTCTTGCGGCTTCCATAACCGTATCGATATATCCCTGATTGGCAATGGCAATCATCAGTTCATAATCTGTCTCCTTCAATGCTGTTTCCTCCTCTTTTTCAAATGGCTGTTCCTGTATCAGATATTGCAGTGTCTTTTTGCCGCCTATGCTCGCAAGCGGCACTGCAAAAGCAATTCCCGTTCCCGGAACATCAATTTTCATATCAATGATCAGTCCGCGTTTCAGTCGTTTCCATGTATCTCCGGTCACGATGGAGAGAAAAAGAATCTTTTCTGTTTCTTCTAATCCAAAATAATTCAGCACCTCACTGTTCGCTGTCCCTTTTCCCAGTATTTCAAAAAATACCTGCTGTTCGTGTGTCTTATAAAATTCGCGAAACTTTTTTCTTGCGCTGCGGCTTGTGATCGCAGCCATCATATATAACCGGCTCATATTTTTCCGCCTTTCTAATTCCAATAAATCGTTTCATACTGTACGCTCTCACATCTACACTCCGCTCTGGTCGGCACTAAACATGTGTCGTTGACATATAGCTCTTCAGGTATCATCATAACTCTATAATATCCATGTCGCCGTATGCTTCCAGTGGCAGTACAGGAACCGCCTCTTCGTTCTGACGTTTCTTCTCCTGATGCTGGTAAACCGCACCCAGTATCTGTATCGTGATAAGTGGTGTCATCGCAACCATTGCCACAACACCAAATGCATCTGTAACTACATTTCCGCCAATCGCTTCGCATGCTCCCTGTGCCAGAGGCAACAGAAAAGTTGCCGTCATTGGACCGGAGGCCACACCACCGGAGTCAAATGCTATCGCAGTGAAGATTTTCGGTACCCGGAACGCAAGAAGCAAAGAAACTGCATAACCCGGTATGAGAAACCAGAAAATAGAAATTCCGGTCAGTACACGGATCATTGCAAGCCCCAGTGAGACCGCAACGCCGCAGGACAAACTCAGTCCCATTGCCTTCCCAGGTATCGCACCCGAAGTCAGCTCTTCTACCTGCTCCATGAGCACATAAACTGCCGGTTCCGCCTTTACGATGAAATAGCCGATCACCATACCGATCGGTACAAGCACAAACGGACTCGGCAACCCTGCAAGTACCTGCCCCAGATAATTACCGGTTGGGAGAAATCCTACATTTGCACCTGTCAGGAACAGCACAAGCCCAATGTATGTATACAGGATTCCAATTGCAATTTTCACCAGTGTCCGCTTCATCAGATGCAAAGCCAACACTTGAAACACAAGGAAAAATACAACAATCGGAAGCAGTGATAATAGCATTTCTCTTATATAAAGTGGAAGTTCCGCTGTGAACAGTCTTCCAAGTTCTATCGAATCCTTCACATCCGGAATATGGATGCCTACATAAACGCCACTCTCTGGGCGGTAAAGGATACCTAGAAGCAGGACGGCAAGTACCGGCCCGATTGAACAAAGTGCAACCAGACCGAAACTATCCGTTTCTGCATATTTATCACTTCGCACTGCGGAGAAGCCGACACCAAGCGCCATAATGAAAGGAACGGTCATCGGTCCTGTCGTGACTCCGCCGGAGTCAAATGCGACCGCCAGTGAATCTGCCGGCACAAAAAACGCAAGGATAAATATCACCGGATAAAACAAAAACAATAATCTGTAAAGCGCAATTCCAAATAACATACGAAGAACCGCAACCACAAGAAATATCCCAACGCCTGCCGCTACTGCAAAGATCAGAACATTGTTCGGAATAGACGGAACTTGTTCGGCAAGCACTTGCAGATCCGGCTCCGACACCGTAATAATAAATCCCAGCGTAAAACACAATAACACAATAAATGGAAGTCTCCTGGAACCGGAAATTCTCGTTCCAATTCTCTCTCCCATAGGCGTCATCGCAATCTCAGCTCCCAATGTAAAAAACATCATTCCCACAACAAGAAGAATCGCGCCCACTAAAAAAGCCATCAGAATTCCTGCCGGAATCGGAGCGATCGTAAAACTAAGCAACAGAACAATCCCTATGATCGGCAGTACAGCTTCCAATGACTCTTTTAGTTTTTCCAATAATTTTGACTGATATAACTTCAATCGATACCATACCTTTCCTTTTATTTTTTACGTTTCATGTGGACTAATTGTAACATACTCTGGTTAATTTTTCCTTAAGAAAATTTCGTTTTGTTTAAGAAAAGGAACATACTTTAGACACATTTTCCCTGTATACTAAGAGTCAGATAGTTGAAGAACACATCAACTATCACCCCCTCATAAAGTAGCACCGGTCAAGCCGGTGTGCACTTTACTCTCATTCCTTTAGATAACGATAAAAACAACGAAAGAGATGATTTGCTTAAAATATAAAGTAAATCATCTCTTTTGCTGTTTTCTATATTTTTTCCCATACATTATTACAAAATATCTGCCCTGTAATTCTTTTTGTATATTTGCAACAATTTTATTAGATACAGCTGTCGAACTTATATATTTTACAATATTTCCCTTTTCATCAACTTTTGCCGGAAAATTTCTTTCTTCTATATCCAATATTAATGTTTCAATTTCTTTGATATGTTCCTCAACTATATTATTATTTTTTTCAATGCCATCTTTGTACCATTCAAGTATCCATTGATATTTTTGTATTACACTATGTAATTTCCATAATGGGAGATATATTTTTGTATAAATATATTCAAATTTTCTCTTTTTATAATCAAATAATAAATCTATATCTCCAAGACACATGTCCCATTCTATTTTATCGCTGTATACATATTCTAATAATAAATCTATTTTACGTTCCACAGGCATATTCAACTGATATTGATTTATCTGTTTCAAAATCTTATTTGTATAATAATAAAACTTTTCAAGAACTTTTTTACGCTCAACTCTATAGCCAACTATAGAAGATATTAGAGTTAATAATGAACTTCCAAATACTCCCATAATAATATTACACCAAAATCCACTATTTTTTGATACAATTTTATAATGTAAAATCAAACAACCTGCAAAAGAAATTATTGTTAATATTCCTATAATTTTAATTGTCTTTTTATATATACTCACATTCTCTCCTATATCTAATTTACTCCACCAGTAATTCTATATCTGCATTTTATAAAGTGCACGCTTCAAAAAATTTATATCCTAATAATGTCATATTAATAATTGTAAATAATTCGCCACCTCCTATAGTTCTTACCGGCGCTATACACCCTATTCTTGCTAAATTCATCAAAGCAAGTTCTATATCATCATTTTTTAACTTTAACTCCTTTTCCTTCTGCCCATTATAAATATATATACGTTCTGGCAAACAATCGGTCGCAAAATTAACATGCCTATTTTCTTCAAATGAGAATGTATATATCTGTTGAAGAATTGTTGCCTCCATAGGCGATAACCTTTCAAGAATATCCATGTAAACTCTTTTTATTTCAATTTTTTTATTAGCTACGGCATTAACTAATAAATTAATCCATAGATCTTGTAGATCATTATCTTCTTCTAATGTTGCTCCTTGCAAAATTGGAATAGCATATTTTAAAGGTAATGGTTTTTCTATTTCTTCTATTCCTAATGCTATTAACTTTTCTTTGGAACATTCTATAAGCCTTAATTGCCGTTCCCATCGCATATATTTTAATTTATCTTCAAACATTCCTGCTATTTGAGTAAGACTTCCTTGTACAAGTGGTGCAAGAAATTCCCCCATTCCACTAGCTATATCCATTCCTTTTTTTACTATTTCTGTTTCCATTATTTATCTCCCAAAAACAACTTAAATTTTATGTGTACAAATCTTCCGTCAACTCTACTATATCCATTTTCATTTCAAACAAGGTTTCCTCTATTACTTTAACACATTCATCTGTTTTCTTTAATATATCTTTGCCCCAAAACCTGATAACTGTCCATCCTAAAGCCAACAATTGCTTATTCACCTCTTCATCTCTTTCTTGGTTTCTTGAAATTTTTCTTACCCAATATTCACTGTTATTTGTCTTTTCCAATCTCGGTTTTAGAACTTCCCAATCTTTTCCATGAAAAAATTCACTATCGCAAAATATTGCAATCTTATATCTAGTAAAAACTATATCTGGTTTTCCCGGCAATACAGAATAGTTCTTTCTATATCGCAATCCTTTTTTCCATAAAGCTTTACGTAAAACCACTTCTATTTTGGTATCTTTAGATTTTATATGTTGCATATTTTTTCGTCGCTGTTCAACAGTTAAATTATCTGCCATATTATCTCCAATTAATTTGAAAATTATTTTATCGCTTCCAGTATTTTGGTTGCAATTCTCTTAATAACAGGTACACATACTGAATTGCCTGCCTGCTTATATAATCTCGAATCACTCTGTTTTTTTGGCAATTTATACTCTCTTGGAAATCCTTGCGTATTAAAGCACTCTCTTGGTGTCATTTTACGTAATCCGTTTTTAGTCTTTACTATACAAACATTATGTCCCCCTTCTCCCTGATTTGCCGTAAGCGTTGGAACAACTCCACTCTTATTTTGTCTTACATATTTTCTTCTCCACTGATAAATTGCCGGATTATTACAATCATCATTTTTTGTAGCATCTACTAGTAATTTATATATATCTCCTTTGTATTTTCCCTCTGTATAATAATATTTTTCATCCACTTTACCATCAAAATCAATAATATCTTTTACCGTTGTATTCAATGGTATCGGTAAAGGCCAATGAAATCTATTAAAATCTTCACAATCACGAAATGCCACAATATAAATTCTTTCTCGATTTTGTGCCATATTCCCATAATTCATAGCATTTAATACTTGATATGTATAATGATACCCTAATATATCAAGTTGCTCACATATCACTCTAAAAGTATTGCCGTTATCGTGTCCTGCCAAATTCTTCACATTTTCAAATAATGCAACTCTTGGTTTTTTTTCTTCCATCATTCGAATTAATTCAAAAAATAATTCTCCACGTCCTTTTTCATCCTCAAAGCCCTTTCTATAGCCAGCAATAGAAAAAG
>OLQA01002871.1_pt1 | contig 12931 bp, 8 predicted proteins | sample 1673151 | NCBI WGS metagenome assembly OLQA01 (sample SAMEA3136760, study PRJEB25190) | human gut metagenome | biome: human gut; feature: human-associated habitat; material: faeces | place: Austria | collected 2013 | reverse complement strand
CCCAGCGACTCTACGAAAAGGTCGTGCCTGCCGCTGTGCAGGAATACATCAGCGATTGCGAGCAGGACGAGCCTGTGCGCAAGCCGCAAAAGAAATCGGAGGCGCAGGTATGAGCACGGCGGGCTTTCACATCACGGAGGACTGCGCGGAAGTCTATCTGCAAAACGAATCCGGCACAGAGTTTTTGCAGCTTGCCAAACGGCTCCATGATTATCTCCAGCAGGGACAGCGCCTGCCAACGCGGAGTCTCTTTGAAGCGACGGACGGCTGCAAAGAGATCAGCCGCGAGACATTCGATGCGCTGGCAAAGCACCGCATGGAGAACACCGGCGAGGTCAGCGGAGTGTTTGAGCTGGACTTTGACGCGCGGACGCTTTCTGCGCTCAATAGCCAGAGCTTGCAGATGGCAGAACGCGCGCTTTTATCGCCGGATGAACTGAAAAATCTCCCGAAGGGAGAATTTGTTGTCATGAAAACCGGCACACACCCGATGCGCACGAAGCTGCAATTATATTTCAAATGGGGCATTTCATTTGAAGAACCGTATCAGGTGCCGGAACGCGCACAGCGCGAGGTTTACTACGCGGGAAAGGAGGAATTGCTGATGAATATCAAGAAAAATCTGTATTCCCAGCCGAAGTCGGTTTCAACGCCGAAAGCGGATGACTATATGAGCAGCTATGGCGAGAAATGAGCTTCTTCGGTGAAATTTACGCCGATCCTGACCTGCCGCACAGAGCTAGGACAGTCTATATGTACCTCCGCGACCGTGCAGGCGGCGGGAGCTGCTGGCCGGGCGTGAAAACCATAGCCCGCGACCTGCACCTCTCACCGCGCACGGTACAGCGTGCGCTGAATGATCTGGAACGTGCCGGATACGTCCAGCGCCAGCGCCGCCAGCGTGAAAACGGAAGTTGCACATCAAACTTATACATAATAAATTTGGACAGCGGCAAATAGGAACGCGGACGCTCCCGCCAAGGGGAACGTCCGCGCTTTTGCTGTCACCAGCGCCGCGACACCACGGCGTAGCTTGAAGGACCAACTCTAGCTGAGAACCAATACAGAAAAAGAAATCTGAATCTAAGAAAGGAAATCAGAAGGAGCCTTCTTCAAAATAATTCGTGCATTTTCAGAAAAATGCGCTAAAATAAAAGAAAGGAACAGACTGTTCAGGTGTTCGTTTCTAAAGGGAACGGACTCAATGCGGAATGGGGTGAAAGTCCCCGCGAACCGGTCACTGTGAAGCTCCAACTGCGGGAGATAAGTCAGATACGCGCCTGAGCATGGAACAAAAGCGACGCCTCGTCAACGGTCTGCTTTTTACCGGCAGGAGTTCCTGCCAGTGAATCGGCATTCGTGGGCGTAGTGTGCTGCGAAGGCCGTTTTATTTTTGAGCAAAAAATTCACGCAAAGTGTCCCACTTCACGTGACGATTAAACCACAAAATATTCTGCTTTCACACTTAATTATACATGCAGATATAGAAAAGTCAACCCGATTCCATGTCTTCAATCATCAATTTCTTGCAAATTTCATCGTGTAAAAAGTGTGTGAAGCAGTTATGTAAATCTGCATCAGCAGATGCAGAACGGTTTTGTCTTGTATTTGCCGTCATGATTCTGGTAAAAAGGAAAGGTGGAGCACTTGCCGAAATACGGAGAGAACATTTATCACCGGAAAGACGGTCGCTGGGAGGCGCGGTATATCGCCATGCGCTTGCCAAATGGCAAGGCAAAATACAAGTCTGTCTATGGGCGGACGCACGATATTGCAAAGAAGAAGCAGCTGGCAGCAATGCAGGCGCTGACACACGAAAGCACGGCTGCGTGTGAGCTGACGCTGAAAGAGCTTTTTTCTCAGTATCTGCTTCAAACCGATGTCAAACTCTCCACACGGGAGCGTTACCGTTTCATGCTGGAACGCCATATTCTGCCGCACCTCGGAGGCATTCCAGTGTCCAGACTGACGGCGAAAGAGCTTTCTAGTTTCCTTCTCTGGATGAAGCAGCACGGACGCCTTCACAGTGGCGGCGGTTTGTCCGCAAAAACAGTACGCGATCTGGCCGTGTTGATCAAAACACTGCTGCGCTTTGCTCAGCGGGAGTATCACTGCGTCTGCGACGCGCTGAACGCGAAGCTCCCGGCTTGTACGCAGAAAAAGATCGACGTATTTTCTGAGACGGAGCTTGCTGTACTCGGAAAAGCCCTATTCCCGTCAAAGAAAATCAGCCTTGCCGTAATGCTGGCGCTTCATGCGGGACTTCGCGTCGGTGAGGCCTGCGCGCTGCGCGTAAGCGATATTGATTTTCTTTCCGGGACGCTCCATGTCCGCCGGTCTGTGCAGCGCGTCACGCTGCATGGCGTATCCCAGCTTCTGGTGCAGCGCCCGAAAAGCGACAGCTCCGAGCGGATCATACCGCTGCATCCAGAGCTGCTGCTTTTGCTGAAAAGGGTTTCCGCGAAGCTCCCGCCAGATGCCTATCTGATGACCGGCCGCGCAGACCGCCCCATGGACCCGCGCACCTGCCAGTATCAGTTCACGGTGCTTCTGCGGCGCTGCGGCATCCGTCACCGAGGCTTTCATGCCCTGCGGCACACGTTTGCGACGAGATGTGTGGAGGCAGGCGCGGATATAAAAAGCGTCAGTGAGCTGCTCGGTCACGCGGACATTAAAACGACGCTGAAGCTCTACGTTCACCCATCGATGGAGAGCAAGCGCCGCTGTATCCAGAGCGTCGGCGTTTTGCAGATCGGCGCATAACGTGTAAAATTCAATACGGTTTTACCCGCCGATACGGTATCGTGTCGGCGGTCTTTCTATGCCCATATGCAGTCAGTATTCCCGTCACCAACACAGGAAACCCTGACGCGGTAAGTGTTTGGATACTAATTCACGTAAAGTGGGACACTTTACGATAAAAAATCCTCGCCGTACACACGGTTAGGATACCACAAAAGAGAAAACCAATTCTGCGGTCATACAATTTCATACTGCGTGATTTTTTGCTTGCCGAGGATGTGTAATCGCAGGTCGCAGCCATGATTGGACTGAGCCTGTGATGAAAGAGGAAGGCTGTGTACATTGGGAGTGTACGCGGCTACTCGCCCGGAGCCGTAAGGATGAGCAAGATTCCAAAGTGGCACGCGGCAGAACGTAAGACAGCGTTTTGTTTGCAAGTCATGTGATCGAAAGATCGCCATTGTGGGGCTTGCCCCATGAGAAGGTAGGAGTCAGAGCGCGGATGTAAATTACATCCATAGTCCAAGTCGGAAGAATCGCTATTCTCACTGCATGGGATTCTGTCTGGTTATGACCCCTGAAATGCAGAAGGCGGGCAAAAAACGTATGGTAGGCAGCACGATGATCTGCTTATTGTACTTGACACGGGCGTCAACTGTTCCCTCTTTTACGGAACAAGTGGCGCTCTTTTTGTATGTGTCATATCCAGATTATCCCATGATAGGGGGTAGTCTGTGAAAAAGTACGATAGGAGGAAAAACGTATGCACGACGAAGAACAGCAGCTTCAAATCCAGCAGGAACCCCTGGACCCGCAGCTTTTGTCCCGCGTCAAGCAAATCATCGCGCGAAAGAACACTGAGTTTATTTTAGACCACCAGAATGATAGCCTTGAGCAGCTCAGCGCCTACCTGAAAGCCTGTATGGATGACATCGGGCATCCCCCAGCGCGAGTAGAAGTAATCGGCGGTGATTTCTTAGAATACCGTTTTGAATCATGGTCGAAAGCTCTCCGCAGCTTTTATAGCGGCTCAGTATCTGCCAACCTTAAAAACCCGCCGCCGTTTGCAAATCGAAAAATCGTGCGCGACCTTTATGCGGCGTTAGATTCGCAGCTTCAAAGGGCGGATGCAGCCTGTACCAAGGAGGTACGGGCATGAAAGGCAAACCGTTCCGAGATCGAGACAACCGGGCGCTGCATGAGCGTCGGATGAAAGAGCGCACACGCATTGTTGTTACGCAAAAGAATATTGAATATATCCTTGCACATCAACACGATTCCCGAGAAGAACTTGCTCGCTACCTACGGCAATGCAAAAAAGAGCTGGGACACGTCCCAGCTCAGTCTGAGGTTATCGGCGGCGATTTACTGGCGCTTCGATTTGGCTCCTGGGCAACGGCCCTGAATTACAGCGGCTATGTGGACTACAAAGGTCCAGCCCTAAATGCGCTGCCGTTGGAACGCACAGCAATCTTTCAGGAAGAATATAACCGCCTGTCGGAGCAACATGTAAAGGATAAAGACGCGCGGAAGAAGCAGGCGAAAGAGAACCGCCGGGAACAAAAATCCGCCAAAAAGCGCGAGAAAAAAGCGGCAGCCGCGGGAGGCTCCAAATGAGCGGCGGCGCACAGAACCGTTTTGACGGTCAGCAGTGGCGCGAGGAGCTGATCCGCAAGCGCACAAAAGAAGCGCTCGCTGTCTGGCCGCAGGCAGAGCGATACCTCCATTTTAATGAGGAATATAAGCATCAGACCGCCATCTATGAGCAGGAGCGCGCTGAAAAGCTCCGTGCCAGAAAAGAGCGCAACGCCCAGCGCGAGAAAAAGCGCGGCGCGCCTGCTGCGCCGGTAAAACCGGAATCCGAATCTCCTTTCCAAACAGTCGAGGAAAGGAGGCCGCAGGATGCCGAACGGTAAAAAGCAGTTTCAGGGCAAAGGCCGCCGGTTTCGCGGCGATGTCTGGCTGGATGAGAAAATCACTGGGCGGACGATCCACGCGCTTCAGACGCGCGGCGTCAAGTTCCCCGCAAACGTCAACCCGCGTGGCACGCGGGAATTTAAGGACGAATATAAAAAGCAGCTCAAGCTGTTCCGGCAGGAACACGCCGCCAAAATTGCAGCGAAAAAAGAAGCTGCGCAGAAAGCTGCCCAGCAGCCTGCGGCGGAAGAAGCTGCACAATAAATTAGATGCAATCTGTTTGGGAACGGATTTGCACATAGACTGGCTTCATCCCCCTGAAGCCGACTGCCGAAATCCCCGGTTCCGAATGGGAACGCGGAACCGGGGGATCTCAAAACAAGTCTACCGGGCCTTCGCCCGTCTCAATAAGGCGATTCGCGCCGACAACTGAATAGCCACAGCAAAAGAGCATATTGCCCCGGCGAAGCGACGCGACGAGACGAGCGCACCAACGGGCAGAAAACGCGGTCTACGTCGCGGCGGGCGGGAGCGCAGGAAGCGGTATTGTATCTGTGGCGTGAAAAGTCCTTTGTGGTCAACGGCGCAAGCCGTAGACATATGCGCCGACGCGGAGTGTTTCTCATCCGTGCCGGTATTCCCTGCGAGAAACGTTTCTATCGTGAAAAAACACGCTGCTGCCATTCATGCGGCGGCAGCGCAAGTAAGTTGCATGGGCAGCGCGGCCTTACTTCCGGGCTGCGCTGGCGCAAAGGAAGAAAAAATAAAGGAGAAATCGAACATGAAAACATCCAAGAAAATGCTTTCCCTGCTTCTGATTGCCGCGATGCTCGTATCCGTGCTTTGCATGGGCGTTTCGGCAACAGACTACGACCCTGTTAGCATTAGTGAAGGCGAACCCGTTACCATTAGCTGGAACGGCACGACCGGCACCGTCGTAAGCGTTGACGGCTCCAGCTACATTCCGAAGGAGTTCCTCCTTTGGGCGCAGGTCGATTATACCGTCACGGTTGACGGTGAGCCTGTTTCCTGGAACGTCGCTCCCGGCGAAGATGATACCGCAGCTTCGTATACGATTGCGACCGACGCAACGAACGCTATTACCATCGTTGCAACCAACGGCACGACGACCTACACCATTACCTGCCCGCACTACACCGCGGCAGCAGCTGGTGTCAATCCGGTTGACGTCAACGGCTATCTGCCTGTTGGTCAGTTTGCCCGTTGGAACAGCTTCGGCTGGGGCACGCTCTACACCGACAACACCAACGTTAGCTCTTCCAGCAACGACGTGAAGTTCAAGACCGGCTACGTTTCTACCGGCGTTTCCCTCGGCATGGCTGGCGGCTACGTCCAGTTCGATATGGGTAACAACCGTATTCAGAACAACGCCAACAACAAGTACGGCATTGATTTTATCGTTTACGGCAACGCTTTCGTCGGCAACCCCGAAGCTGCCGGTGTTCAGGTTTCTAACGATGGTGTCAACTGGTACACACTGGCTGGCTCCCGTCACTATATGAGCGACACCAAGTGGAACCAGAACATCTCTTACGTCCGCCTGACTGCTGCTAACACTTCTCTGAACGATGCGTTCACCGCGGCTGGCATTTACGTCTCGACGAACTTTGAGGTTCCGTCTTCGGATAATGCTTCCGATGTCGATGCAGCAATCGGCAAAGCAACGTGGACCGGTGTCCCGCAGCTCACCGGCAGCACCTACCCCAAGACCTACAGCACCGCTACCCCGGCATCTGCTGCGTGGTGGCCCGAGTGGGAAAATGATTCTAACGGCAAACCAGAGAACTACAAGAACGTTTGGAACATCAACGACACTGTAAACGGCGTGAGCTGGCTGAGAAGCGGTTCCGCAGAAGTTATCACTTATGCGGGTGTTACGACTGTTGAGGATGACATGGTCGTTCTGAACGAGGGTGCTACCGCAGCTCCGACGCAGGCTGAAATGACCGACGTGTATCAGTGGGGCTATGCGGATGTCCGTGTCAACGGTTCTCAGTATGGCACCATCGTCAATAACCCGTATGCTGATGCTCCTTCCGCTGTTGGCGGTGGCGATGGCTTCGACCTCGCTTGGGCAGTTGATGCAAACGGCAATCCTGTTCAGCTTTCCTCTGTGCGTTACGTCCGCGTTTACAGTGCAGTTCTGTTCAGCGCAGGTGTCTTTGGCGAAACTTCTGCCGAAGTTTGCGGTCTTTATGTTGCAAACGGGGATGGTTCCGGTGCTGCTACGACGACGCCTACAGTGAAAGTTGGTACTAGCACTGTTACAACTTCCAACATGGGTACAGTCACTAAGAAAGTATACAGCGCAACCACCAAAGTCACTGTTACATCTGGCGCAGAAAACATCTACGTCAATGGTGAAAAGGTAACATCTGGAACTGAAATCACTTTTAGCACGCCGAGCGGAAGCACAAATTATGTGCAGGTTATCACGCAGAGTGGAACTGAAGCTCCGTATATTACAATGGTGAAAATCACAAGATAAAGGAGGAGTGTGGACGCGGATACTTAATCGTATCCGCGCCCACTTTTTTTATGCAAAAAACAAAAAAAGTATTGTCATTCCTCCTATGCATTGCGATTATATGTGGAATGTTTTCTCTTCCAGTCTTTGCAGACAATATGTCCAACATCAAAGTGTTTGCGTCTGGAGAGGAATTATCTGTTCAAGTAATCGGTACAGCTAATTTCGTAGAAGCAGAAACTCCATATACGCTCTATTATGCTAAAGCGCCTTTTGGGACAACTCAAATCACAGTGTCACTTGAATCGGGCTGGTTTGTCCCTGAAACATGTTTTGGCGGAACCGTCGAAGATGATAGCGTTTCATTGGAAAATGCTGTTGAAAATGACGCTTTAGCAGAAGTTATAGAGGGAATGAGTGGCGACGGGCTAATCAATATTACAGATGCTTCGCTCATTGCTTCGTCTGATGTCATTTCAGATCTAATCTATTTTTCAAACGAAGAATTTGAAGGGGCGCCGCTTGACATCCTGTTAATACAGGTAAGCACTGTAAACAGTGGCGGAAACGTTCTTGATGACACGAAAAAAGCTCCCCTTTCTAATTTGCTGGAGACCGTAAAAGACGGGAACTCTAACTACTATCTTACAAATGACCGTTACAATGGTAAGGAATCAGATACCATCTCAAGCAAAAACGGGAGCTTCTGGGCAGCGTTCACAGCAGCCAACGGTCCCCGGTCTAAAGCGCAGAACATACTGGATACTGCGACAACCGAGGATCAGATTACTGCGGCCGTTGCAGAGTTGGAGACTGCTATTAGCAAGCTGATTCCCACATCTCAGCTGAACGCAACATATCTCTATGAGACGCTCCAACAGTATAACTACAGTGACGAATATCTGGATGACTTTACCGCGCCCAGCGTTCAAAAATTCCTCGCGGCGCGCAGGGCGGCGCAGAGCTATCTGGATTCCCTGTTCAACGCCGATGGCTCTGCCAAGGATGGCGTAAACATTGCTAAAAACCAGACGACCGCTGATGATTATGCAAATGCGCTGAAAAGCAGCGGTCTTGTTAGCAATGCTTCCGTCGAGAAAAGCAAAGTCAATTTGCGCACCATTCAGGCGCTTGCCAAAAAGTATTCCATGACGGAAAATGGCGGCAAGTACACGGAAGACAGCTGGGCAGCGTTTGAAAACGCCCGCAAGGCTGCTGTAGACTACGCCGCCGAGCATCCGGTATCCGAGAACATGAAGGCCGGTGAACCGCAGCAATATGCGTTGTTGACAAGAGCGTTTTTATCTGCTGCGTATGGTCTGAAATCTGCATCCGATAAAATCACCGTCACATTCTCCTTTACGGATGATCTGCATTTGCGGATTACGAATCTGACAGGTGGCTACGTCTCCCAGATGGCAGACCCGGAAGGCAATACGCCACAAATCAGAAAAATAACGCTGCCCGCTGGCTCAACGATTGCCGACCTCTGGAAACAGACTGGCTGCCAGCCGGGTACCAGCTATCTCGGCAAAACTGCCTACAGTATCTGGTACACATTTGTCAACGATACAATGCTCTACGGCGCAACACCCGGCGTCAATCAATACTTTGCGGACACCAACTATGTATTGAAAGACGGTGATGAAATTCACCTTGCGCATATGGAGTGGCCGTCCTACACGTTCAATTACATCTATCGGGATGAAGTGAACTGGACGAACATGACGGATGCGCTCGGTGTCCTGCGCTTCAAGGAAACCGGTGCGCAGACTGCCGCAGCTGGCGAAGAAACGACGTTGACGATTGAGCACACGTCCGCGCATCTCTGGACATATACCGGCAGCTACAGCGCCTTTGAAGGCGCGACGGTTGCGGCCTATGGCCCGCAGAACAAGGATGGTAGCTATCCGTCCACGCCGATCCTGTCGGAAACCACCTCGGATGCAAACGGTTCCGTGAGCTTCAAGCTCTATCAGGAGGGCAAATATCTTGTCACCGCCTACGACGCACGCGCAAACGACGAGGATTCCGCGCTCTTCTACTCCGGTACTGTCGCGGCTCCGTATCTGGAGCTGACCGTCGGAGATGCAACGCAGCCCGACGCTGTGCGCGCCGAGCTGAAAGCAGCATTGGATAAGGTCTACAACGCCTATCCGAAGAAGATCTTTGGCGACGATACCTGGGCAGAGATCGAATCTGCGTACAAGGCGGCCGTTGCGACGCTGAACGATTCGTCGGCTACGACCGGAGAAGCATACCTTGCGCAGCAGGCAGCGATCCGCACCATCCAGAGCAAGCAGACCGAAACGCTTCAGGCAAATAAAACAGCGCTTGAGACGTTCCGGACAAATCTGAATAAGCTCCCGGACGATGTGAATAGGATCACCGACAGCGCAAGCGTCAAAGAAGCGGCAACGACGTTGATTCAGTGCTATACCAGCATGAACAGCTATCAGCGTTCGCAGATCACCGGCACGGAAAAAGCCAAGTACGATAAGATCAAGACTTATATGGATGCAAACGGGGCATCTCTGCCCAAAGCAGAAACATATGAGCTAACGCTTAACGTTGTTGGCGATTCGGATGAATCAACCGCTGCACTGAACGCCATGATCGACGATCTGCGCAGCAATCCTGCCAAGATGGACCGCGCAGAGGGTGGCAAATATGACCACACAAAGGCAATCCATATTGTAACGCCGTACACCTTTGGCACCTACGATGGCTCGACCATGCTGTTCTCTGACACGTTCAGTGAAGCTGAGCCACTGACGCCTGTTCGGATTTATTCCGGTGTAGACTACGCGGCATATTTCCAGACACGCAATGCAAAAGGCACATATACGACGGACAGCCCCGCATGGTCGATCAGCGATAAAGACCTCAGCATTGTTCTGACGCTGGAAGGCACAATCAGCACCCCCGGCGAGTATGGCACAGAGGGCAACCTGACTGTCAAGATCGGTGATACCGAGTATGAAGTCAAGAGCATTACATACGAGGGTATCAGCCGGTCCGACGTTATCAGCGGCACGCAGCGCGTCTATGACGATTCTGCCTACAAGGGCAAGTCCTCTGATGTAGTCAACGTTGACATTCCCGATGCCTACCTCGGCTTTGCAATGCCCTACAACGATGTGACCGTCACAATCACATGGGGACCGGTCGAGAGCGACAGCGCGAAGCTGGAAACGGCACGGAAAACTGCAACGAACGTCGTCAAGGCGAAGTACAACGCTCTTGTTGCCGCAAACAAGTATGATGAGGAACATCGAGACGAACTTGACGCAGCGCTGGCTGCCGGTTTGACTGAAATCAAAAACGCAACGACTGAAGCCGATGTCATTGCCGCCAGAAAGAAAGCCGTCTCCGCAATGGAGAAGGTGCCGACAATCGGATCGTCCGCTGAATCCGGTAAGGTTGGTGAGCATTATCCGTACAGCGATTCCGAAGTCGTTGGGCGCGTCCATGTTATTGTCGAGAACAAGACGTATCTGGACGAATCTCTGCCCGACAGCTTGAAGAAGACCATCGTTAAAGGGTATTACGATCTGACCAAGGATGACAGCATGATGACCGTTGCCCTCAAGGCGCTCGAAGGTGCTGGATGCACATGGAACCGTGGCGGCTATGACTACGGTACAACGTATCTTGCATCGGTCGAGAAAGACGGCGGTACACTCGCAGAGTTCACCGGTGGTCCCAACTCCGGCTGGATGGGTACAAAGAATGATTGGTTCGTCAACGCCAGCTTCTCCGATTTCCGTTATACCAACGGCGGACTGGCAGACGGCGACGAGATCCATCTCATGTACACCACAAAGCTCGGCGCGGACATCGGCGGCACATGGAGCGGCACCGATACCTCGCTGCAGTCCATGACGGTAAACGGCGGAACGGAGCTGTCTCCCGCTTTCTCCAGTACGACAACCAGCTACGTCCTGACGATCCCGGAAGAAACGACTGGCGTGACCGTTCGCTTCTCCGCCGCAAACAAAAACTATCAGGCGCGGATGTATCTCAATTCCTATAAGGATGAGAACAGCCGCTACATGAGCGGAGATATGCTGTCTGTGACCTCTGGCGACGTGATCTACGTCGGCGTTGGTGAGCGTGCATGGGGCAGCATGAATAACGGCGGCACCGCCACAAAGTACACCATTCAGGTTGTCAAGAGTGGCGACGCAAAAGAGCTTGTAGAAATCATTGATGATCTTCCCGCAGCAAGCCGTCTGACGCTGGATGATGCCAGAACTGTGCGCATGGCGCGTAGCTTGTTCGACGCACTAGACCCAGCAGCTCAGGCAACTTTCAAGAAAGACCACAAAGCCCAGTATAACAAGCTGGCTGCGTGTGAAAAGGTCATTGATGATATGACCGCAGCAGATGCCGTTACAACTGCCGCAAATAATCTCCCAAGCAAGCCTAATCTTCGTGACAAGGCGACGTTCTACGCTGCAAAAGCGGCGCTCGATGCACTGACTGCGGACCAGGAACAGTACCTTACAGCAGAAACGATTTCTGTAATCGATCAGGCTTACGAGCAGGTCCTTGGGATGGACCAAAACCATGTGCAGCTGTTGATTGACGATCTGCCCGACGAAGATAAAGTCACCCTTGCCGACAAGAAGCAGATTGACGCCGCAAAGGCTGCGTATGACGCGCTGCCCGATCAGACCGGCGTTGATGCAACGAGGTTGGGTAAGGCGATTGCCGCACTTAAAAAGCTGGAACAGGGCGGCTCTGGTGAGGACACCGGCTACAGCGAGTATCTGAAAAAGGCGCTTGCCAACATTAAAAAGAAAGTACCTACGCCGACAATCGGTTCCAGCAGCGGCGAATGGGCCGTCCTTGCACTGGCACGCGGCAATGCGGATGTCCTGAACAGCTACTATGACGGTTACTATGATCGCGTTGTAGCCTATGTGAGGGATAATATCAGTTCCGGCAAGCTGAATGCGGACAAGTCTACAGACAATGCCCGTATTGCACTGGCACTGACCGCTATCGGAGAAGATCCCACAAGTGTGGGCGGTCACAATCTTCTGACTGCGCTTGATGATGTTACCTATGATCTGAAGCAGGGCATCAACGGCCCGATCTGGGCGCTGATCGCTTTGGACAGCAAGAACTACACTTCGTCTAGCCGTGATCAGCTGATTAAAGCAATCCTCGACAACCGCACAAGTGAGGGCGGCTGGGCGCTTGATGGTAATGCGACCGATGTCGATATGACAGCAATGGCAATTCAGGCGTTGGCTCCGTACTATAATAAGAGCAACGAAACTGTTAAGGCTGCTGTTGATACTGCACTTACATGGCTGTCCACCAAGCAAAGCAGCGATGGCGGATTCTCCAGTTGGGGCAACGCAAACGCAGAGAGCTGCGCACAGGTCATTGTCGCGCTGTCCGCGCTCAATATCGATGCGGATACAGACAGCCGCTTCGTGAAGAATGGTCATTCCGCACTGGAAAATCTCCTGACCTTTGAACAGGCGGATGGCAGCTTCCTTCATACATTGCCAGGCAGTGATAAAGACAACAACCAAATGTCCTCAGAACAAGGTACTTATGCACTCGTTGCGTATGATCGCTTCAAAACCGGCAAAAACAGTCTGTACAACATGACAGATGCTGTGAAGCGCGAGGATGCAGACGCGCAGGAAGTCATTGACATGATCAACCAGATTGGCTATGTCGATGAATCCAGCTATAACGCGATTGCCGAAGCGCGCAATGCCTACAACAAGCTCTCTGCTGCTGACAAGGCAAAGGTAGAAA
>OLQA01002868.1_pt1 | contig 12941 bp, 7 predicted proteins | sample 1673151 | NCBI WGS metagenome assembly OLQA01 (sample SAMEA3136760, study PRJEB25190) | human gut metagenome | biome: human gut; feature: human-associated habitat; material: faeces | place: Austria | collected 2013 | reverse complement strand
GGCGGCGTGTTGTCTATGCGCCGTGTGACGGCGACGAGGGAGGTGGTAAACTCCGTGAGGCGGAAGTGTTCTGATAAGATAATTGACATGTTCTTGATCATTTTGACGATTGGAGAATCCTTAACGTTATTATGTTATTATGTTATTATGTTATTACGCTATTGCAAAGGAGTATTTTGGTACGTCTTTTTATATACCCCCTTATCGACTCTAACGACCATCCCTTGTCGCTCCCAGCGCATCAGCATGGTGTTGACTCTGCTTTTGGGCACGTCAAAGCCCCTTGCGCCAATAGTAGCCCCATGAGCTTCGTCGGTCGTAAACTGGTTGTTCAACTGCTCATAGATGGTGTCGTTCTTTGACTTGCGGCAGCGTATCGAGTCGGACGAAATATAATCGTTCGAATTGAAGGCAGCCTCAATACGCTCTCGGAAGAAGCGAAGTGCGTTGTCGAGCATGTAGTCGGCAATCACGTCGAAGGCCATGAGCATCTGCGGCGTCTGCTGGCGCTGCAGCAGGTTCTGCCACAACGTGGGTTCGGTCTTCAGCCGCTTTTCTGCCCCTTGCAGCCCGTGGTGCTGGATGAGCAGTTCGGCCACGCGGCAGAGCATCAGACAGGTCATCATGCGCATGGTGGTAGGGCAGGTGCGGAAGCGCTGGTGTGCCTTGATCTTGTCGTCATTCTTCAGCGTTTCTATACGGACTCGCTCCAGCCAGTCGCGTCCCTTCTGCTCCAGCTTGGGCAGTTCCACGTCTCCAGTCATCAAGGGCAGAAGGTGGGCCACCTGCTGGATCTTTGCCAGGTACTCGTCCCTCATCCCATAGAGGTTTTCCGTAAGAGGCGCAAAGGTGTTGTCGGGCGTCCGGGCCACCGCCACACGGCTCTGAAAACCGTCGGTATAGTTGGTGATGACGCGGTAGAGCGCGTCGGGCGTGCCACACATCACGACGTTCCACAGCAGTTTGTCGATATGCACGTTGACGGCCTCTGCCGACTTCGCCTCGCGGTCGTAGGGCGTGCCGTCGTAGGCCTGGCGCAGCATGACGGAGAAGTCGCTCATCGCCGTGCGCCATTTCTGCGCCACGGTGTCGGCCTCGGGTGTAAAAGAAAAAGCGTGCTTGCCCTGGGTGTTGGCCAGACGGTCGGCCAGGTTGGCTACGGTGGTGTTGAGCGTCAGGCAGCGCACGGGATACTTCGGGTCCTCGGGCTGTTCCTTCTTGTTCTTGGCCGCCCGCTTGCGTGCGCGCCATTCCTCCTCCGCCTCCAAGTAGCCCTTGTCCACCATTTTCACCTCCGCGAGCCAGGCCGCCACGATGGGGTCGATGCTGCCCTTGCCCGAGGCGAAGTCGCCGGCGATGTAGCTGATGAGGTTGAGCTGCGAGGGCTTGCCGTGGATCAATACGCGCACGCCCGTGGCGAGCATGCCGATGGCCGGCGTGATGGCGAAGATGGCGGGCATGGCGAGATGCGGGCCCACGGCGCTGATGCTCTCCCTCACGCCCTGCGGCATCTTGGGCAGCGCGTCGTAGTATTGGAGGTCGTCCTGCGTGGTGGTCTCCTCGTCGTCCTCCTCCCTGGGCTCGGCCCTCATGTCCTGGCGCACGGCCGTCAGCACGTCCTTCAGCCGCCGTGGCATCTGCGTCATCTTCTCGCCCAGGGCCGACCGGATGCAGGCCATTTTCTCCGCCTCGGGAAATCCGTCGTAGCAGGGGATGATGCGGTCCAGCAGCTGCGGGTCGGAGTCGCAGATGTGGCGCAGGTTGACGGCCAGCTCGAAGGTGAGCGTGTTGCGGTTGGAGCGTATGGGGTGCTCGCCCTCGTTGTAGAAGGCCCACCACTTCTCGATGATGCGGTCGTAGGGAATGCCCTTGTAGCACAAAGGCTTCTCCTCTGAGGCCGTCTTCTCGCCCTTCTCGTCTTTCTGCTCCTTGGCGTTCTCGCCCGCCTCCAGCGGATGGTTTGCTGGGCGGGAGGCTGCTGTGGTCTCTGAGGCCGTGGCAACCGCTGGCTGGGCCTGGTCTGCCTCCGTCTCGGAAGTAGCCTCCGAGGCCGTGGAAGAAGCCTCTTTGTTCGCGGAAGTAGTATCTGAGCACGTGAAAGTAGCCTCTTTGTTCGTAAAAGTAGTCTCTTTGTTCGTGAAAGTAGTCTTTGAGCCCGCGAAAGTAGCCTCTGAGCCCGTGAACGATTCACACTCCCCGTTGTCGAAAAGGTCCTCATGGAGATAGAGCAGGTCCTCGGACGTGGTGGCAAAGAAGACGCGGGTGATGTCCTTCGCGCCAGCGTCATACTCCACGCCGAGCAGGTCGGAGGCCCAGCGCAGGTTGGCCTCCTGGTCCATCTCGGGATGGCGGCGGAAGACGAGATGGAGTCCGCCTCCGCGCGCGCTGCGCTCCAGCATCAGCAGGCCCAGCTCGTCCTTCTTGTCGATGGCCGTGGCGGCCACCAGCTCCACCTCGTCGGCGCTCAGATGGTCGATGTCCATGCCGACCGACTTGCTCAGTCGCTTCGCCCCTTTGAGGCCACCGTCCTCCGTGGGCAGGCAGGAGTAGTTGAACTGCACCAGCTTGCGTTTCGCTGCCGATACGTCCGTCTCGGGCTTCGGATGGCGAATCGCCTCCATCAGGCGCGCCTGCGTCTGACTGTCTCTGTATCGGCGGTAGGCCTCCTCGGTCTCCACGGCCTCCATCATCTTGTGGCCCTGCTGATAAAATATTACATGTACGCTCATGTCTTTTTTTCCCTCCTTTCTTTTACTTCGTCAGTTGATATTCGAGCAGGGCGTCGATGGCGGCCTGCGCCTCGTCCATGATGGCCTGGGCTATGACCACGTTCTCCGTGCGGAAAAACTTCAAGGTCAGCTGCACGGCGTCGTCCTGGGTCCTGCTGATGCGCCCGTGGGCGAGCTTGCGAATGAGCACGCTGCGGCTCTTCGCCCGTGGCCGCACGACGAAGTCGAACGTCCCGTCGCTCATCTGCTGGCCCACGCCCGCCTTGCGAAAGCTCTCCACGGCCTGCGGCACGGGCGTGTCGGGCGAAAAAAGAAAATACTTGCGGTCGTCGTAGTAAGCCTGTCCGCCGATCTGTACGTGCTGGCAATGGTTGCCATGGTTCTGATTCTCAACCTGATTGTTGACTTGATTATTCTTATTCATTTTTACTGATTTTGTGCGAGAAGAGACGTGGATTGTTGCGCGCTTTACCATGGAATATCCTCCTCGTACTCAACTCAGATTTTTATTTTTTTTACTTTTCCTGTTCTCAAAATTGGCCCTTGGGCCAATCCTGTTAATGACCGATTAATGATTCGATTAACGATGATTAATGTTAAAATAAATCACCGATTCATATTCCGATTAATGATGATTTATGTTATTATTATTGTCCGATTCATGTTCCGATTACGATGATTCATGTTGAAATAATCACGCCCTGTGCGGTTGAAATTACCCAATACGCCCTGAAAAGGGCAGAAGCTCCTAGCCCAGGGCGACGCCCAGGGTGATTATGGACGCCTGAAAGGGCAAAAGCATTAAAGAACCCTGGTATAAACAACTCTTTTGCCCTTGCAGGGCGTCTTGTTGCTTGCTATTATACCCAGGGCGATGCCCTGGGCTGTGGGCTTTTGGGCTTTCAGCCCGTTTCAACCGTACATTTCGGGTATTTTTTACTTTTTCCTATTCTCGAAATTGGCCCTTGGGCCAATCCGATTAATGACCGATTAATGTTCCGATTAACGATGATTAATGTTAAAATAAATCCACCGATTCGTGTTCCGATTTACGATGATTCATGTTAAAATAAATCACCGATTCAGTCGATGGATGTCCGCCACGAGGATGTCCTGATAGTGGCGTCCCTCATACTCGTTGACCGTGAAGCGGAGGCTGACGGCCACCAGTTCGTCCCGGGAGAAGCGGCAGGTGGCCGCGTTGCCCAGCATCGTGCAGGCGTACTGGTCGGCGTACTTCCCGCCCAGCTCCTGCAGCAGGATGTTGCACTTCTTCACCTGTCCCGTCTCGCTCTTCTGACTCTGCACAGCGAAGGCCTCGCCCTGCTGCACCACTCTCATAATCTTTCCTTCCATAACTCTCTTCTTACTTTTCTTTTTTACTACAACTCATACTGAGGCTAAACAAAAACCTCCAGACTGTGAAACTGAAATACATGCTCATTGTTCTCGTTTTACGTCGCGCCTTTTCACGACCTTTTATTTGTTATTATTACTTTGCCAGCGAGGGGTTCCACGGGCTTTGACGGCGCAATGAGGGCTATAAAAAACCAGCACCGTCAGTGGGCCGCTTGGGGTCTCAACTGACGGTGCAAAGATAGGCAAACGCCCCATCCCATACAAACTTTTGTGGTGCTTGTGGTATTAACTTTTTGCCCCGTGGTATTAACTTTTTATTCTGTGGTATTAAATAGGGCGCTTCTGTGGTATTAACTCATTTTGCGACGCTCAATATCGTGCGTTTTTTGTATTGTGTGGTACTATCTTTTCATTTTATGGTGCCAAGTAGGTTTTTTGTGGTACTAACTTTCCATTTGTGGTATTAAGTAGGATTTTTGTGGTACTAACTATCCATTTTGTGGAGTTAAGTAGAGCGTTGTGTGGTGTTAAGTCATTTCGTATCGTTTAATATCGCCATTTTTTTGCACTTGATATATGCATCAAGACGGTTCTGAAATTCTTGCCCAAACGCCTTCTTTTTTCTTACTCGTCCATCCTCTTCGGGCCATTGGTCGATGTCGTTTCCCAAATCCTTCATGCTTCTACTGAGTGCGCTATGGTCCAATTTGATATCGAAGATCGAACTCATCTTTGAAGCAAACGCTCTGACATTATCATCTATCCATTGCTTCTGCAACAATACGCAGAAGAAGGCCAGCCAATATGTGTTGGGAATTTTCTCGCGCTGCATGCTATCTATCACGGCGAGAACGATGTCGGGTCGGTAACCTATTCCCGACTCATCCTGTTGCTCTTTGCTGAATCGGCATGTTAGTTGGTCAAGTTCGTTAGCACCATTGTCGCTGCCGTGGGTCTCAGTATCCTTTTCACCATTCATGTCCATGTACACATGGTTGAGCGTTTGGTGAAATTTAAAGAAGGCTTCTATCTTGCTGGTATCCTTTCTTATTTTACGGAGTAGTTTTCCCGCCTTCACCTTGTTAACAGAATACGCCCCTTCTTCATAGCTGTAAATGCCTCTGAAGAGTGCATAGTTTTTATATAGCTTTTTGATATCCTTTGGTTCGTCTAAGTCCTCGAAAGAAATCTCTTTTCGATACGCTTCCTTTTGTTTTTTTCCAGTCGCATCGCTGACCATGTTGAATACTCCGGATTGAAAGAGTTCGACGAGAGCATTCATGATGCGCCATTGGAGCGTTTCCTTGTTGATTTCTTTCACGTCTAGAAAATTCTTTTTCCATCTGTTGTGTTCCTCTAACGTCTTTGCCCCAATTCGCATGCTATAGAAAAGATCTTGCTCGTCAAAGAGCCTTGCAAAGTAATCGTTGTTGTGCTCCCCCTCGACAATCTTGTCTATTTCCAGCAGCTCTCCACAGAGCAATTTCAACGATTTGTCTATGGTATGGTCGAGCATGGGATCGTTGAAGACCTCTGGGTTGATCAAATTGTTGATGGTGTTCTTAAACTTCTCTCTTTCCTTGTATGTTAAAGACATAGAAGTGTCCGGTTTGCCTGCGTTTTCTTCGGGAAGGGGCGGCAGCATATCTGCCATGCGGTTGGCAAACCACAATCCGTCTTTATAACACGCAGCGTCATAGCGTAGCATTTCGCTCTTTTCACCCGCCTTCGTCTTGAGGTGCAACCAACTGTTGTAGTCGCCCCATTTCGTGTATTCCACATCGCGGTCTATGTCGATAATGAACTTTTCTTTTAGTTCGTCCCGCTTATTCTTAAATAACTCGTAATTTTCAAACATGGCAAACAAGAGCGCCAGCTTGTATATCTTGGCATTGCCCACACAGTTGCCGTAGCTTTTGGAATAAGCCTCCCGTAGCGCTTCCAGGTTGTTTAGGTATTTACTCTTCACTTCGTCCTTTTCTTTATATTAAACGTGGGCAAACACCTATATATCACCATCGCTCAGAGGCCGACCAAAGCCTTTCACTCCAGGTAGAACATACAAGTGCTGCCCACGTCGTAGAAGTTATCAACTCTACACACATGAGCGTCGCTTGTTGTCATCCTTGGAGTTAGCTTATCTTCTATTGAAGTTGGTCGTTTCTGAGCGATAAGATCACATTCTGCTGACAACGCTTATTGTGTGCCTACCTATAGGGATAGGCTCCTATGTATCTGTTTTTTGTTTCTCTGCTTTTATATATTGACGCTTAGAGGTTGAGGAATCGTTCCACAAACCGCTTAAATTTCTCGATGACCGTTTTTTTCTTTTCTTCCCGCTTGTTTCCTGCGCCAAAGATAGGCATGGGTGGGAGTACGCTCGTTATCGCCATGCCGCTCTCCTCCACATAGCCGTCGTGGAGAGCCTGTCCGATAAACTTGCGAGCAATCTCCTCCCTCAGGTTTTCGTCGGCGATAATCTTGTTGAGTTCCTCCTCTTTCTTTTGCTCTATATACTGCTGCCACTCCTCGTACACATCGATTTTATCTCCAGGCTTGATGGTGCTGATAAACCCGTTGATAAGGTCTTTCTTCTCGCGCAGCCGCGGACTGGAGGTCACGCTTCGGGTGATGCGCATGATCAGCGCGGTGTCCTCGCAGTTGCTATCGTGATACTTCTTTACAAGAGCAAGGATGTAGGGGATGTCGATGTCCACTTGGTTGATGAGTTCCATCTCAAATTCCAATCCCTCCGTGTCGTCTTCGCCACCATTGCCATTGCCACCGCCATCGTGGTCTCCGTGGATGATATCGTCTCTGAAATTGAGGTACCACGACTGGTAGTCTTGCAGGTCGCCCTCGCTGATGATGCGCACTTCGTTGCGCTCCTCCAGGTTCTCGGGGTTGAACTGGTCGAAACTCACGAGCAGGTTGGTGGCTTTGACGAAGAGTCCGTAGAGCCTCACAAAAGCCACCTTCCGGGCACGGGCTATGGAGGGGCTCAGCTTGCTCAGCGGAAACTCCTCCAGCAGCCTCTCGGCCAGCTCGCGGTAGCCCTCGTAGTGCTGACCGTCCTCGTCGTAGCCGTTATAGTATTCCTCAAAGGTGCGTATGAGGATGATGCTGTTGGCGTTGGCGTCGCCGAAGAGGCCGAAACTGCGGTTGGTGGCTTCCTCCAAATTGCGGAAGCACACGATGTTGCCACAGTCCTTTAGGGCGTTGAGGATGCGGTTGGTGCGCGAGTAGGCTTGCAGCAACCCTTGCATCTTTAGGTTTTTGTCCACCCACAACGTGTTCAAACACTTGGCGTCGAAACCCGTGAGAAACATGCCTACCACGATGAGCAGGTCGATCTCTTTGTTCTTCGTGCGCAGCGAGAGGTCTTTGTAGTAGTTCTGAAACTTCTCTTTGCTTGTTTCGTAGGATGTGCCGAAAGTTTGGTTGTATTGCTCGATGCACGTGTCCAAAAACTCCTTACTTGTAGCGTCGAGGCCATCTACGTCTTCGGGGTTTTCCTCTATGGTGCCGTTTTCGTTCTCCGCCTCGTTGGCCTGTGTGGTGAAGATAGTGGCTATGCGCAACTGTTCGGCTCCGGGCTGCGCCATCTGTCGCTTTAGCTCTTTATAGTATGCTATGGCCATGGCCACGCTGTCACAGGCAAGGATGGAGTTGAAGCCCGTGGTGCCGCGCTGCTCCCATGTTTCCTTCACGTGCTTATCCTTCGCTCGCTTGAAGTTGCGCACGGCTTCCTCCACATTGGTCAGCACCTTGGCCTTCCATAGCTTCGTGCGTTTTGTCTTGATGTCGAAATGGCTGAGCAGATAGCGCACGTTGGTCTCTATGCGCTGAGGGTCGAGGTAGTAGGTGTTCTCCACCTTCTTGCCCTCCACAGTCGCCATTTGCGCATGATATTCCACCTTGAACCTCAGTACGTTGTGGTCGTTGATGGCATTGATGATCGTGTAGGTATGGAGGGGCCTGGTGTGGTTGCCCTTGTCGTCGATCTCACCTCCGAAGATGTCTGCCGTCGTCATGGGCTTGCCCTTCACGTTGCTGGCGTTCACGCCGAAAATGGGCGTGCCTGTGAAGCCGAACATGATGTATTTCTTGAAGTGGCGTTTGATCAGCTTCTGCATCTCTCCAAACTGTGAGCGATGGCATTCGTCGAAGATAAATACATAGTTCTCCCCCAGCACCTCCTTCTCTATCTTGTTTTTCCTCAGGAGAGAGGAGATCTTCTGTATCGTGGTGATGATGATTTTTGCATGGCTGCTCTTTTGCAACTGCTTGAGCAAGATGCCGCTGTTTGTGTTGCCGTTGGCACAGTTGGGGCAGAAGCGGTCATACTCCTTCATCGTCTGATAGTCGAGGTCCTGGCGGTCCACGACGAAGACCACCTTGTAAATGCTGTCCAGCTTGGAGGCGAGCTGCGCTGTCTTGAACGAGGTGAGCGTTTTGCCCGAACCCGTGGTGTGCCAGATATAGCCTCCCGCTTTCTTTGAGCCTTGCCAACGATGGTTTAGTGCTGTCTTTATGCGCAAGAGGATGCGCTCGGTGGCTGCTATCTGATAGGGGCGCATCACGAGCAGTTCCTGGTCTACATTGAATACACAATATTTTGTAAGGATATTGAGAAGGGTGCGTTGAGTGAGGAATGTTTTCGCAAAGTCCTCAAGGTCGCATATTAGGTTGTTCTCGGCATCGCTCCAGTAGCTTGTAAACTCAAACGAGTTGCTCTGTGTTTTCTTCTTGCCTTTCTGCTTCCTCGCTTCCTCCTCGCGGGCGTAGCGTGTGGTGTTGCTATAGTACTTCGTTTCCGTGCCGTTGCTGATTACGAAGAGTTGTATGTAGTCGAACATTCCTTTGCCCGCCCAAAAACTCTCGCGCGTATAGCGGTTGATTTGGTTGAACGCCTCCTTGATGCTCACGCCGCGCCGTTTCAGCTCGATGTGCACCAAGGGGAATCCATTGACTAGGATCGTCACGTCGTAGCGGTTGGCGTGCGAACCCCCTTCGGCCTCATACTGGTTGATCACCTGCAATCGGTTTCTGTGGACATTGTCCTTGTGCAGCAGGTGGACGTTGGCCTTGACGCCGTTGTCGCGTATTATCTCGATGGCGGTGTTGTCTTTTTGTATCAGTTCCGCCTTGTCCTCCATCGTCAGCGCTCCACCGACAATCTCCTTCTGCAATTCGGCCCACTCTGCATCGGAGTATTCGGTGTCGTTGGCTTTGCCCAGTTGGAGGCGCAGATTCTCCATCAGCTCCCCTTCGTTGCGAATGCAGGGGTGCTCATAGCCTTGGCCCTGTAGCTGGCGGATGAGCCAGTTCTCCAGTTCTGCCTCGCTTTGATAGCTGCTTCCGTTGCGTCGTACGGACTCGTAGTGTGCTACCACGGTGCAGTTATCTTGCTCAGCTATAATGCTATATTGTTCAGCCATAATCTTCCACTTTTATGGGTTGGACTCAATCAAACGTCAGTAGTTTCTCGCGATAGTAGGCATACTGTTTCTCGTGGAGAGCAATCAGCTGCTCCAACTTGGAAATATGGGTCTCGAAAGTGTCGAGGATGGAGACAATTTCGTGTTGAACGTCAGGATGGGGAAGGGGAATGTCGAATTTACCGTATATCGAAATCCAATGGCGGACATGATCTCTTGGTATAAAATTAATGGCTTTCATGGCCATGTAAACATACCTCAAATCATTTTTAGACTTTGTTTTTTTCAGCTTAAGCATTTTAATGGCAGAACTTTTGACCTTGAAATCAAAGTCCACCCAATGAAAACCCGTTGTAAAATCATCAAATACAATTGTTGGTTTCTTAGGAGATGCTTCGTAGATTCCATTCTCTTCATTCGTGTATCCGAGTATAAAACACTTACCTGCTGTTAGAACCGGGATTTTGTATTTTTTGTCATATTCTGTAGAGCTGACAATATAGCGAGTTGGTTGTTCGTAATCTAAAATAGAATCCAACCTTACCCTGTCAACACCCTTTGGACAGAGCTTTTTTACCAACTGCTCAACCTTGCTCATACCCTCTTGACCAATGCTCTCAACTTGCGCACTATCTATCATTTCCTTGCTTAGAGCCTCAATTTCTTTGTTCAGCGCCACAATGTCAATCACTTCGCGCTTATCCTCTTGCTCCACATAAGAGGAGACGGAAAGGTTGGAGTCGTTGGCTAGGATCTCGTCGTTATCGACCAGTTTGGTGAAATACTGCTTTTCCTTGCGCTCTGTATAGGCGTTGACAATGGCGTCCTGATCTTCGGGGGCGAGTTTGTTTTTGTCACCGTCTTTGTAACACAAAGAGGACGCATCGACGAAGAGAACCTTGTTGTCCAGTTTGTTTTTCTTGATGACGATGATGCAGGTGGCAATGGGCACGCCAAAGAAGAGATTGGCGGGGAGCTGAATGACAGTGTCCACAAAATTGTTCCTTATCAGATATTCGCGTATCTTCTTTTCGGCACCTCCACGATAAAGCACACCAGGGAACTCTACGATGGCGCAAGTGCCTGTCTCGTTGAGGTGGTAGAGCATGTGCATGGTGAAGGCAAGATCGGATTTCGCCTTAGGGGCCAACACGCCCGCAGGACTAAAGCGCGCATCGTTGACAAGAATAGAGCTGTCCTTTCCTTCCCATTTGGTGGAGTACGGTGGATTGCTCACGATAGCGTCAAAGCGCTGCCCAAGATGTAGGGGCGTGGTGAGCGTGTTGCCCAGCTGGATGTCGAATTTGGCATAGTTCACATCATGCAGAAACATATTTATACGGCAAAGATTGTAAGTTGTGGGGTTGATTTCCTGTCCGTAAAACTCTATCTCCTTGGCTTTATCACCAGCGTATTTTGCAAATTTCATCAGCAGCGAGCCCGAACCACAGGCAGGGTCGTAAACCTTGCGTACGTGCGGATTGTTGTACGATGCTATGCGTGCTAACACCTCGCTCACCTCCTGAGGTGTGAAAAACTCGCCACCGCTTTTGCCAGCTTTCGACGCGTACATCTGCATCAGAAACTCATAGGTGTCGCCTACGGTGTCAATGCTGTTGTCGGTAAACTTCTTGCTGAGCTGCATGTCGCGCACAGCTGTCAATACGGCAGCTATACATTTGTTACGCATCTCGACCGAGTTGCCTATGCGCGAGCTGTCGATGATGAAGTCGGAGAACAGACCTTTCACCTGCTCCTCGCTGGCTGTGCCCGCAGCACTGGCCTCAATGGAGCGAAACACGCTATTGAGCGTTTCGTTGAGATTGGCGTTCTTCTCGGGCTTCTTGGCTACGTTTTGAAACAACTGGCTCGGCAGAATAAAGAACCCTTTCTCCTGCACCATCATTTCGCGCGCTGTCTCGGCCTCTTCGTCGCTCATCGTGGCGTAGTCAAAGTCCGTGATGCCTGCGTCCGATTGGAGTTGGTTGATATACTGGGTGAGGTTCTCTGAGATATAGCGATAGAAGATGGCTCCAAGGATATATGCCTTAAAGTCCCATCCGTCCACAGAACCGCGTAGGTCCTCGGCGATATTCCAAATCGTTTTGTGAAGTTCCTCCCTCTCTGTATTTTTGATTACCATAATTTTTTAGTATTGTGTGCTATGACTTGGGGTGTTGTAGCCGCGGTTCAGGTCGACCTCGATCGTGTCTTCGTCGTCGTTCGGATTGAAAGTAAATCCTATCTTGACGGTGTCGCGAGAGGTCGTATCGGAGGGTGTTTCGTAGTATTCCTCGTCTTCATCAATGAGGTTTATGTACTCGTATCTTGTGCATCCGGTGGCAAATAACGCAAAAAAGACGGCAATTATCGCCTTTGCGCACGATAAAAGCCGTCTTTTTGTAGAGGTATGAAAAATCGAGGTTAATCCCGTAGATACGGAATTACCCCCCCCCCGAAATGGCTGGTTGTCAGATAGTTACGCTTCTTCATTCTTTTCTTTTTCCTTGTTGCTGGCTCTGCTCCCGGAACCGCTGAAACGTGGGTAGATAGTTGTTTTTATTGTTCAAATGGCTGCCGCAGGGCAAGTTTAGCTTGTCGATGCAGTCAAACGCCCCCACAAAGTTACGCATTTTTTTTGGATTCTCTTCTCTTTTCCATGGTTTTTTGAGTGAGAAGGGAAGAATAGTTTTGTTTAAGATTGTTAACGATGGTGGATAGTGCACAAGAAGCGCGAAGGCTTATTCTTGCCTTTTTGTCTCTGTAAACTACATGTGTTGAGTAAGTTACGACGATTTTTATGGTGGTTTTGTACAAATGATGTCAAACTTGTAATGACGTAATGACGAAATGACGAAATGACGTTTTGGAAAACGGGTGTTCGGGTCAAAGAAATAGTATATATAAATATATATATTTATATATACTATTTCTTTGAAGGATTTTCGCCCAAGTCCGAAGTTGAAAACGTCATTTCGTCATTACGTCATTTCGTCATTAACACCCACTTCCATCCCAATCATCTGTTACGCTGCCAATGGGGTTGGCCTGGGTGGTAGGAAGGGGAGGGTATGGGACTCGGTGATCCGAATTTTTTTCATCCACGATATCCATTCGCTAAGCATAGCAACTATCCATTTGCTCCATGGTGGCGTCCAGTTAGCAACGTCGTAATGACGAAATGACGAAATGACGTTTTCACTTTTCCACTTCGTTCCCTTTTCTCAAATGCGATTTATCTGTAAAGGATATTCATAGCGGTAGTTAGTAGTTCACATAGCTTTGCTATGTGCTATTTCTCGCAAGACGAAAAAAAGTTGAAAAATATTTGTGATTTTATTTGGAGGTACGAAATAATCTTCGTACCTTTGCAGAAGATTTAGCGGCGCTCGGCAATTTGAGAGCAAGCTCT
>OLQA01002865.1_pt1 | contig 12948 bp, 14 predicted proteins | sample 1673151 | NCBI WGS metagenome assembly OLQA01 (sample SAMEA3136760, study PRJEB25190) | human gut metagenome | biome: human gut; feature: human-associated habitat; material: faeces | place: Austria | collected 2013 | reverse complement strand
TCTATATTTATTCTATTCACCTTCTATTTAAAAAGCGGCTTCCATATGGAAACCGCTTTCATGCAGTTGACGGGACTTGAACCCGTACCCAGTTAACCCAGACTAGATCCTTAGTCTAGCGCGTATGCCAATTCCGCCACAACTGCGTTTTAGATAATCGCAAGCGTCTGTACCGCTCACAAGTAATATCATATCATTTGTTTCATCTTGGTAGAATGCCTGATTATCCTTCCCATCCTCATAACCATAGACATAGATCAAATCTGGTTTTCTATTTCTATATTCAGATTCATCTGCTAAATCAAATAAATTACACAATGTAACACCTTGTGCCATAAATTTGACATTAAAATAAATAAAACATAATAAATCTCCAACCTTGGCAGGATAACAGAACCATGAATCTGAATCAAATTTCTTATCTTCTATTGGATTTGTTTTCATCTCAGGAAAAACACCATCTCTTTTATTACGTTTAGAATAAGCAATAAATGGTGGATGAATAACCACAGATTCAATAAATGGGATTTCATCTAAATTACGATATTCATATGGTAAAAATGGTCGCATATGTGTCACAGTTAATCCAGCATTCACCCCTGCTGTAATTTGACGCATAACTTTATCTTTTTTACCAAGTGCTCTTTCGATGGTACGATAGACTTCCAAAACCAATTCTTCAAATTCATTTTGGGCATCAGCAAATTGAACATTTTGATAACCAGCACGTTTCGTTTCATTAAAAACAACTGCATATCTTTGAAGACGTCTCCAGAATAAGTAAATATCTTCAACAAGTGCAATGAACATATCATTATCTTTAAAATATTCTTTTGCTTGATTAATAAGATCCATCACACGACTTAGATCTTTAATTTCTGATGCGCGTACATGCATATCAATCACCTCATTTAAAATTGTACTAGAAATCATTTGAAATATCAAATAGTTGTATTTTGATTGCTGAAATGGTTAAATAGTGTCAAGGGAGGATATTATGATTTATCGTACAGTTAATATTTTAGTCTATATTATTTCTGTCTTATTAGCTATGTATGGCTTGCAGGCTTTTGACTTCGAACGCTTCTTGAGAAAGGGCAGAATCAGCCAGTTTTATGTCTTCTATGTAGTCGCGAGTGTGGCACTTGGATACTTATTTGCACAATTTATACTTAATTTTGGTACGTTAAGTTTTTATTGATTTAAAGCCAATATTTTTTAATTAATTGACTTGAATAATATGAATAAAATGATAAAATAGAAATGCTTACAAGGAGGAAAAAGGTATGAGCTTATCAAAAGAAATTGGTATTGACCTTGGTACTGCAAATATCCTTATCTATGCTAAAGGAGAAGGAATTGTAGTAAATGAACCAAGTGTTGTAACTATTAATGTAGAAACAAATAGACCTGTTGCTGTTGGTGAAGAAGCAAGAGAAATGCTTGGAAAGACTCCTGGAAAATTAAAAGCAATCCGTCCATTAAAGGATGGTGTTATTGCTGATTTCCAGACTACTGAAATCTTACTAACACACTTTATCAATAAACTAAACTTAAAAGGAATTTTTGCTAGACCAACAATCTTAATTTGTTGTCCATCTAACATCACTTCAATCGAAAAGAGTGCCATCCAGGATGTTGCTTTAAGATGTGGTGCTAAGAAGGTATATATCGAAGAAGAACCAAAAGTAGCTGCTATTGGTGCTGGTCTTGATATTTCTAAACCATCTGGAAACATGGTTATCGATATCGGTGGTGGAACTACAGACGTTGCTGTACTTTCATTAGGTGATATCGTTACATCTCAGTCATTAAAGATTGCTGGTGACAAGATGGATCAGGAAATCATTAAATACGTAAAAGATAAATATAAGTTATTAATTGGTGATGCTACAGCTGAAGAAGTTAAGAAACAGATTGGTTGTGCATTCCAGCCTAACGAAGAAACAGTTATGGATGTTCGTGGTAGAGACTTAGTAACTGGTCTTCCAAAGACTATCCAAATGAATGAAGCTGAAACAGTTTCTGCTTTAGGAGAAGTTTGTGAAACAATCTTAATTGCTGCTAAGCAGGTTCTTGAACAGACACCACCTGAATTATCTGCAGATATCGTAAATAAGGGTATCTTCTTAACTGGTGGAGGAGCTTTATTAAAGAATTTAGACAAGTTCCTTGAACAGGGATTAAAGGTTCCTGTATTCGTAGCTGATACACCACTTGATTGTGTTGCTGAAGGCTGCGGTGTCATGTTAGAAAACACTACATACTTACAGTAAGAGATAGCGTTCGCGCTATCTTTTTTTTGGAGGAAATAATGAAAGCGATATTTTTTGATATTGATGGTACTATCTACCATCCCGAGATTGGTATTAGTCAGAATACGATTGATGAAATTCATAGAGTACAGAAATTAGGCCATAAATGCTTTATCGCAAGTGGTAGACCAACTGGATTTATTTCTAAAGAAGTGAAATCCATTGGTTTTGATGGCTTTGTATTAGCTAATGGAGCACATATTGTGACTGAAGGAAAAACAATAGACTCTTTAACATTACCTTATGATGAAACAAAGAAACTTATTGAATATGTGGAATCACAAGGTTATGAATATATACTTCTTACAACTGATCGTTGTTATTTAAAGAAGGAGTCACCACATATGTATGAGTTCTATGCTTGGTGTAATATTGATATGGACTCTTTATGCAACGATTATGATTTAGATGAAGTACTAAAGAAAACAATTAAATTAGAAATTAGATATAATAAAAAAGAAGACAGCGTAGGACTTATTGAAAGACTAGGGGCTTTCTTCTATGAAAAACATGATGATAGCTTAAACATTGAAGTATCTAATATAGATACTTCTAAAGGTCATGGTATTGAAACAATGCTGAACTATTATGGCTTAGATGTTGATGATAGCTATTGTTTTGGTGATGGAGCCAATGACATAGAAATGTTTAAAACAGTAGGACATCCAATTGCTATGAAGAATGCAATTCCTATGATTTATCATCATGCATCAATCATCTGTGAAGATGTATTGCATGATGGTGTGGCAAAAGAATTAAAGAGACTCTTTTAACTTCTGTATAAAAACAGAAGTTTTTTTGTGTCTTCTATGAATGAATCATTGGATTTTTGAATATGTTAAGTGTTGATTATGAGACCCAACACAGTAGAAATACTGTCTTAATATTATAGCTTTTTCTCATTTTACGATTTTTGTTGAATAAAAATAATAAAAATAATACAATGATATTGGAGGTGATAAACATGAACTTTGTCTGGAATACAAACGAACTGAATGCATCTGTCGTCTCCATTTATGAAACAAATATTACATTGAATACGACAGCATGTATGCATTTTGAAAATGTGAATTATGTTCTATTAGGTATTGATTATGACAATCATTGTATCGGTATCAAACCCGTGGGAAAGCAAGCCATCAATGACGGAATCTATCCACAGGACCAGCTTCATAAGATATCAAGAGGTAAGTCCTATGGAAGAATCACCAATAAACCATTTATTAAAGAACTTGCTGATTTGATTCCTCTCGATTTCAATGAAAAGAATGTTTATAAGTTTAAAGGAACATATGACATTGTTCATGAAGTTCTCATTGTTGACTACAAGGAGGGAAGGCTAAATGGATAGTTTGGTAGTGTGGTCAGGTGTTATGATTGCGTGTATTGTAGTAGAAATACTAACAGTATCACTAGTAAGTGTCTGGTTTGTGATTGGTGCTTTTGTGGCATTGATTGCCTGCTTATTAAATGTATCGGTTCCAATACAGGTTGGTATATTTCTAGTAGTATCTGTTATATGCGCAATAGTGGCACGTCCTATGGCTGTAAAAAGTCTGAAGGGCAATATAATACATACGAATAATGATGCACTTATAGGGTCTCATGCACTCGTTATTAAGAGAATTGATGCAGATCATATGGGTGAAGTAAGAATTAAAAATCAGATTTGGTCAGCGTCTTCACTTCATAATTTAACTTTAGAAGAAGGAGAATATGGAGAAGTTGTCGCAATTGAAGGTGCACATCTAGTTGTAAAAAAGGAGGGTAAGTAAGATGTTAGGATTTATTTTAATGATTTTATTAATCGCAATTGTTGTTATTCTTATTTTCAGTACAGTAAAGATTGTTCCACAGTCATATGCTTATGTAGTAGAAAGAATCGGTGCATATGACCGTACATTAAATGTAGGTTTACATATTCTTATTCCTTTAATTGATCGTGTATCTAATCGTGTATCATTAAAGGAACAGGTTATGGACTTCGCTCCACAGCCAGTTATTACTAAAGATAATGTTACAATGCAGATTGATACAGTTGTCTATTTCTCTATCACAGATCCTAAGTTATTTACTTATGGTGTAGTAAGACCAATTAATGCGATTGAAACATTAACTGCAACTACATTAAGAAATATTATTGGTGAACTTGAATTAGATGACACATTAACATCAAGAGATATCATTAACTCTAAGATGAGATCTATTCTTGATGATGCTACTGATCCATGGGGTATCAAAGTAACTAGAGTAGAAGTTAAAAACATTCTTCCTCCAAGAGATATTCAGGAAGCAATGGAAAAACAGATGCGTGCAGAACGTGAAAGACGTGAAGCTATCTTAGTTGCTGAAGGTAAAAAACAGGCTGCTATCTTAAATGCAGAAGGGGATAAGGAATCTCTTGTATTACGTGCAACAGCTGAAAAAGAAGCACAGATTGCGAAGGCTGAAGGTCAGGCTGAAGCATTAAGACTTGTTTATGAAGCACAAGCTAAAGCTATTCAGTATATTAATGAAGCAAATCCTGAATCAGCTTATATCCAGTTAGAAGGATTAAAAGCATTAAAGAACTTAGCTGATGGACAAGCTACAAAGATTATTGTACCTAATGACTTAGCAGGATTAGCTGGTACACTTACAACTTTATCAGAATCACTTAAGGATCCAAAAAAGCCTGAGTAATAATAGTCAGAAGACAGATACTGTCTTCTGATTTTTTTGTATCTAAAAAGCCGTGCGCATAACAATTATTTTTAACTTAGTGCATATTATTTCTGATTAGATTGTTGAAAAGAAGGAAATACACGCATAAGGCTCATCAACATAAATACTGAGTAAAAGAAGATTATAAAAGGGATTTTAATTACACATAATCAACAGGTAAATCCAATTATTGAAATTATTTTTATCCATAAATGCCAAGAAAATGGAAACTGTCATTTCTTATTTATGATAATTGCCTGTGGAATGTGGGCATTCAAAAAAAAGATTCTTTTTAAGTTAATTGTCCCTTTAGGTTATCTTATTCAGCAAAAATCTCAAAACGACACTCGTGCTTAGTTTCCTTAAGTAAAATGGGCATAGAGGGAGTTCTTATTATTTTATTACTTAAAGCTCCTTTATTCATAATCATTACAAGAATCTCAGATATTATTTCCTTCCTTTTGAATGTATAATTAGCTCGCTTCTTAAGAAGTAGAGAATCTAGATAACCTTGCATATATCTGGTTCCAACATCTATTGTTATTTGTATCATTGAACTCATTTCTTTCATCCTTTCGTTGACTGAACCTTATGATTTTCAATTATCATAGCACTCACCTGACCATTAAAATAATGACTGAATTATGGCAATCATAAAGTAGAAAATCAGTTGTTAAGCTAAATATAATGATCTATTAGCAATATTTGCCTTAAACTTAGCGTAAAAATATAAAATAAGTAAATTTATAAGCTATTTTAAAAGTTATTTAAGTATAATAATTGTATTAACAATAATGATGTGATATTATTTAATTAACATTTAGATGGAATTAATATTCAATTAGCCACTATATGTAAGCGCTTAATAAAACAGCTTTAAAACTGCTATTATATATCAAGGCACAGAAAATAGTCATATTTATTAAGTGACCATCTATAGATAGTGGCTGCATGAGAAAATGGAGGAATTATCAAATTATGAAGAAGATAATTAGTATTTCGTTTTTGATTTGTTTATTTATATCTATGTTGTCAATAAAACCAACATATGCAATTGAGCCTTATGCCAAGTTTCAAGAATTAAAAATTGGTGATGAAAAAATCGCGTTGAGCACTAATATTTACGATAATTATGTAATATGTGAATCAATTAGTGAAAAAGGGGAAAATAATATATATGTTTTTAACAAAACGACCAAGACAGCTACTTTAAACGGTAGAAATATTAATTTGGTATTTTCACAATACAATGAAAATGAGGGAAATATTAGCAAATTACTAAAATCTTCAAGTCCCTATACTCCTGTATATGTTTATACTAGAAATATTTCTTTCAAAAATGTTGTAAAAAGTGTGGGAGAAATTGCTACAGTAATTGGTGGAGTTATTGGGACGGCTGTATTAACTGGGCTTGCATTACCGAGTATTGCAGGAGTAATTGGCAATTGGTCTAGTGCGGTTGGTTTAGGATCGCTAGCAGCTGGATATCTATGTTCAGGAAATTTTTCTTATAAATTATATCGAACAAAATCTCCCGTTAAATTTGGTGTTGCAACAAGTGCTCAGATTGCATATCGATATCAAGATAGTAAAGTGAATTTTAAGGTGAAGAAAAAAACAATGTATCATAGTTATAATAAAGTGGGGTCATGGTGGTATGCAACTAAACCTGTATAATATTTTGATTGTCTTATTGTTGATGTTAATTGATTTTTGTCTTCAAAATAAGATTAATGAAAAAGGAAATGTATTTCTATATATAAATAAAAGCAAATTAAGATATCCGATACTTGCACTATTTGCGTCTTTATTTATATTTTTCATTCTAAAGAAACAGTATCTATCAATTCTATGTCTTCTTTATGTATTACGAATAGGAGACAAGTTGATTTACTTATATAAAAAATGATATTTAGAGACTCTAACAAATATGATAGGTAACGCTATATTATTGTTAGAGTTTTTTTGTTATACAATTTATTATGAACAAAAAGAATGTAATATCAAGAGGTAAATCTTATTGGAGAATCACAAATAAATCATTTATTAAAGAAATTTCTGATTCGATTCCTCTCGATTTCATTCGATGAAAAGAGTGTCTATAAGTTTAAAGGAACATATGACATTGTTCATGAAGTTTTCATACTTGACTGCAGAGAGAAAACTAAATGGATAGTTTGATAGTGTGGTCATGTGCTGTAGTTGCATGTATTGAGGTAGAAATACTCACAGTATCACTAGTAATGGTCTGGTTTTTGTTATGTAAAAAAAGCCATGAAATATCGCATGGCTTTTTAATCATTTGAAGATATCCTTTATCTTACTACCAACAGGTTTATAATTAAGCAATTTCTTGATTTCTTCCTTGTCTAAGTATTCTTCAATATAACCACAATTCTCACAAATATAGAAAGTCTTCTTTGCGGTATTTCCCTCTTTGAATATAGCGAAAACTTGCGAAGGCTTATTAATATGATTCGTTATTTGAGAAATATTACCACCACCATTTTCATGGAGCTGATCTTTAATAATAATAATTTTATCATGATTACATTTTGGGCAGATTCCAGTTTTTTTCATAGTGAGTTCTCCCTATACCGTTACAATAGTTGTATATTCTTTATAATGTTTTAATACATCAGGATCAATTTCATTATCGGTAATGACTGCATCAAAATTAAAGAGATCATAGAAGATATAAAAGTCAGAACGATTAAACTTAGTAGAATCTACAAGTAAATATCTATTCTTCGCATTATCTAAAGGTATACCCTGTGATTCTCCTTCTTCTAATGAATAAGTTGTAATACTACTATTAAAGATACCGTTACACCCAATAAAGGCTTTTGTATATCTTAATTTACTTAATACCATATTAGTGATAGGACCTACAAAGGTATTTGTATTACTACGATATTCTCCACCTGTTAACATTACATCAGTAGGAGTATGACCACTCAAGATATTAAATACTGCAAGAGAATTCGTAACTACTCTAATATTACGTCCACATAACTGCTCAGCTAATAACTGAATAGTAGTACCAGGACCTAAGAATATAGTTTCTCCTTCTTGAATAAGACTTGCTGCTTTATGCGCAATTCTTGTTTTTTCTTCTATCTGTACAGAAGACTTCTCTAAATGAGAACGTTCATGATCCATACTAAAAGATAAACTCTGTGCACCACCATGTACTCTTAATAACTTACCAGATTTCTCTAATTCATCTAAATCTCTTCTTGCGGTCATATCAGAGATTTCTAATTGTTCCATAAGTTCATTGATAGAAATAATACCTTTTTGATTGACCATCTGTGTAATTCTTACAAGACGTTCCTTTTTTAACATGTTTTCACTCTCCTTGTCAGTGTCAGTATATCATTTGGTGTGTTTGAAATCAACATCAATCAAACAAAAACGAACAAATATAATGTAACCAATGTCAATAATTATCATTTATGTTTGTAAATATTTATTTAACTGTTTAAAGTTGTTTATTTCTGTTGATAAATGATATGTATACGATTACAATGTACTTGTAAACGAAAGAGGCCGATTCGTAAAGAAGAAAAAGGAGATTAATACTATGACTAAAGAAGAAGTAAGTATGATTGGATTTGAAATTGTAGCTTATTCAGGGGATGCAAGAAGTAAGCTATTACTTGCAGTAGAAAAAGCAAAACAAAAAGATTTTACAGAATGTGACAAACTTATTAATGAAGCAAATGACTGTTTGAACGATGCACATAAGTCTCAAACTGAACTATTGCAGTTAGAAGCTAGAGGCGAAAATATTGATATTGGGTTTATTACAGTACATGCTCAAGATCATTTAATGACTACAATCTTATTAAAAGACATTATTAATAATCTACTAGATATTTATAGATAATGAGGTGAAATAATGGAGGCATTAATTGGAAAAATCGAGAAGGCTAAGCCGTTTTTCGAAAAAGTATCAAGAAATAAATATTTAAAAGCAATCCGTGACGGATTTATGTCAGCAATGCCTGTAGTATTATTCTCAAGCATATTCATGTTGATTGCTTATGTTCCTAACATTTTTAACTATTATTGGCCAAAAGAAATTGAGGCTATGATTTTAAAACCTTATAACTATTCAATGGGGTTACTTGCTGTTCTTGTGGCAGGAACAACTGCAAAGAATCTTTGTGATAGTTTCAACAGAGACATGCCAGTTAATAGACAAATCAATAATATTTCTACACTAATGGCTGGTATCGTAGGGTTCTTAGTTGTAGGCGTTGATTCTATCAAAGGTGGATTTGCAAGTGGTTATATGGGCTCTAAGGGTCTTTTAACAGCATTCTTAGTTGCTTTCTTTGTTTGTAATGTTTATAGATTCTGTGTAAAGAGAAACATTACTATTCATATGCCTGAAGAAGTACCACCAAATATTTCTCAGACATTCGCAGATGTTATTCCTTTCGCTATTTCTATCTTATTATTGGCATTATTTGATATTGCTTTCAGAAATGCAGCAGGTATGTGTTTTGCTCAGGCAGTTATTGAATTTTTCCAGCCACTATTCACTGCGGCTGATGGATATCTAGGTTTAGCAGTTATCTATGGTGCTATGTCATTATTCTGGTTTGTAGGTATTCAAGGACCTTCTATTGTTGAACCAGCAGTATCAGCAATTTATTATGTAAACATCGCAAATAACTTAGAATTATTCCAGGCTGGTAAACATGCAGCTAACATCTTAACTCCAGGTTGTCAGCAGTTCGTTGCAACACTTGGTGGTACTGGTGCAACTTTAGTAGTAACACTTATGTTTGCTTTCATGGCTAAATCAAAAGAATTAAAGGCAGTTGGTAAGGCAAGTTCTATTCCAGTATTATTTGGTGTAAATGAACCAATCTTATTTGGTGCTCCATTAATCTTAAACCCAATTTTCTTTATTCCATTTATCTTAGCTCCAATCTTAAATGTATGGATCTTTAAGTTATTCGTTGACGTTCTAAAGATGAACGGCTTTATGTATATTCTTCCTTGGACTACACCTGCTCCATTAGGTATTGTGCTTGGTTGTGGTATTACAGTATTATCAGTTCTATTTGCAGTATTAGTATTAGTAGTAGACTTTGTTGTATATTATCCATTCTTCAAAGTATATGATAGAGAAAAATGTGCTGAAGAAGCAGAAAAAGAAGGGCAAATTGAAGAAGAAAAAGAAGAAGCAGCAGTTGAAGTTTCTTCAGATGTAGTAAATGAAAAGAGAATTTTAGTATTATGTGCCGGTGGAGGTACAAGTGGTTTATTAGCTAATGCTTTAGCTAAAGGTGCAAAAGAAAAAGGAATTTCTATTGTTACAGCAGCTGGATCATATGGTGCACATTATGATATGTTAAAAGACTATGATTTAGTTGTCTTAGCACCACAGGTAGCTAACTACTATCAAGATTTGAAAAAAGATACTGATAGATTAGGTATCAAGTGTGTAGCTTGTGAAGGTAAAAAGTATATTGAATTAACTCGTAATCCTCAGAAGGCACTTGAATTTGTATTCTCAATTTTAGACGGAGAATAAACATTGAATACACATTAGAATTAATTCCTAGTGTGTATTCAATTTATATAATAATTATAAAGGAGATTAATCATGAAATTCAGTGAAGATTTTGTGTTTGGTGGTGCAACTGCTGCATACCAGTGTGAAGGTAGTACTAGAGCATATGGTAAAGGTAAAGTCGCATGGGATGATTATTTAGAAAAGCAGGGAAGATTCTCAGCTGATCCTGCGAGTGACTTCTATCATAAATATCCTGTAGATTTAAAACTATGTAAAGATTTCAGCATTAAGGCTATTAGAATTTCTATTGCATGGTCAAGAATTTTCCCAGAAGGAAAAGGAAAAATCAACCAGGAAGGTGTAGATTTTTATCATCGTGTATTCCAGGAATGCCATAAGAATGGTGTAGAACCATATGTTACTTTACATCATTTTGATACTCCTGATGCATTGCATAGCAGAGGTGATTTCTTAAATAGAGAAACAATTGATGCATTTGTGAAATATGCAGAATTCTGTTTTGAAGAATATAAAGATGAAGTTTCTTATTGGTTTACTTTTAATGAAGTATGGCCAATTGCGACAAACCAATATATTGAAGGTACATTCCCACCTTGTATTACATATGATATTACTAAGGCAGTTCAGTCAATGCATGGAATGATGGTAGCACATGCAAAGGCAGTTTGTGCTTACAAAGCACACAACTATAAAGGATATATTGGAATTATTCACTCCCTAGAAACTAAGTATCCTTTAAACGAAAATGATCCAAAAGATGTATATGCAGCTAAGAAAGAAGATGTTCTTGCTAATCAATTCTTGTTAGATGCTACATTCTTAGGTTATTATACAGATGAAACTCTTAATATCATCAATGAATTAGTTCATCTTAATAATGGTACTTTTGAATATGATCCAGCTGATATTGAAATTATGAAAAAAGCTGCAAAAGAAAATGATTACTTAGGTATGAACCACTACCAGAGTCATTTCATTAAGGCATATGATGGTGAAAATGAAATCCATCATAATGGTACAGGTGAAAAAGGTACAAAGAAGTTCAAATTAAAAGGTGTTGGTGAAAGAGTATTTAAAGAAGGTATTCCAACTACTGACTGGGACTGGTTGATTTATCCTCAGGGAATGTATGATATGATTATGAGAATCAAGAAGCAGTATCCTAATTATAAAGCTATTTATATCACAGAAAATGGTATGGGTTATAAAGATGACTTTAATAATGGTAATATTGATGATTCTCCAAGAATTGATTATATCAAGCAGCATTTACAGTGGTTATTAAAGTCTATCGAAGATGGCGCAAATGTAAAAGGCTATTTTGTTTGGTCATTAATGGATGTATTTTCTTGGTCTAATGGTTATAATAAGAGATATGGATTATTCTATGTAGATTATAATACACAAGAAAGATATCCTAAAAAGTCAGCTTATTGGTTTAAGAACGTATCAGAAACGAAAGAGGTATAGTTATGAATTCTTATAAAGGAGTTATATTTGATTTTAATGGAACATTGTTTTTTGACAATCCAAAGCATGTATTAGCCTGGGGAAAGATTTCCGAGGAAATAAGACATCATGGAATTAGTGAAGAAGAGCTACATGAACATTTCAATGGTGTTCCTAATAATAAGATCATTGAATATATGTTTGATGGACAATGTACAGATGAAGTGAAACAGAAATATTCTTTACTTAAAGAACAGTACTATCGTGAATTCTGTAAGGAAGATAAAGAAACATTTCATTTAGTTGCTGGCGCTACAGAATTCTTTGATAAACTTAAAAACAACAACATTCCATTTACTATCGCAAGTGCATCCATTAAACCAAATATTGATTTCTTTGTAGAATCATTCCATCTTGATCATTGGATTAATCCTGATGATATTGTTTATGATGATGGAACATATGATAATAAGATCATGATGTTCAAGAAAGCAGCTAATATTCTAGGAGTAGATATAAGTGACTGCTTAATCGTTGAAGACTCCCTAAGTGGTATTGAGAATGCCTATAAAGCAGGATGTAGAAATATAATCGTAATCGATTCTGCAAATAAAAGAGAAGAATATCAGAAGTTACCAGGAGTAACAAAAGTGATTGATTCATTTAAAGAAATTTAAACAAAGAGCCATCTTATTAAAGATGGTTCTTTTTGCAAGAAAACAAGATGGGCGCTTCACTATGATAATTCAGTCTTTTGTTACGAACGATTTCGTTGTAAAATATAAGAGTCAAATAGAATAGGGATTTGGCTATGGCAACTGTCATATATGGTGGTTGCAAAATTTATGGAGGAATAAATATGAATGTATTAGTTACAGGTGGTGCAGGTTATATTGGTAGTCATGTCTGTGTAGAATTACTACA
>OLQA01002864.1_pt1 | contig 12954 bp, 12 predicted proteins | sample 1673151 | NCBI WGS metagenome assembly OLQA01 (sample SAMEA3136760, study PRJEB25190) | human gut metagenome | biome: human gut; feature: human-associated habitat; material: faeces | place: Austria | collected 2013 | reverse complement strand
GGTGGGCCTTCAGGGACTCGAACCCCGGACCAATCGGTTATGAGCCGACCGCTCTGACCAACTGAGCTAAAGGCCCTTATTAATGGTGACCCCTGGGAGAATCGAACTCCCGTTACCACCGTGAAAGGGTGGTGTCTTAACCGCTTGACCAAGGGGCCGTTATTCAAGTGGTCGGGGTGACAGGATTTGAACCTGCGGCCCTCTGGTCCCAAACCAGATGCGCTACCAAACTGCGCTACACCCCGATTCAATTCGCACCGCGACGACGTTGATTATGATACTTTATTTTGTGGTAAATGTCAACTATATTTTTTAAAAAATAATGTATATTGTGGCAAAGCCCATAAAAGTACCCATATATGATCTGTTTTGAGGTTCCGATAGGGGTTATATGCTTGAACTGACACCCTAAAAAAGATATAATTAGTGTGATTAGTTATGTAGAGGTATTTTGATGAAAGAACCAGTATTTGTTTCTCCGGCAGAGATAGCAGCCTCCAAGGCCGCGGCAAAGCGAGTAAAAGACGAAGTTTATGACCTTGGCCTTACTTACCATATAGAATCCTACGGCTGCCAAATGAACGAGCACGACTCGGAAAAAATAGCCGGCATGATGGAGGAAATGGGTTACGCCAAAGCTGAGGACAAGTCCAAGGCCGACTTTATAATATTCAATACCTGCTGCATTCGCGAGCACGCTGAGCAGAGGGTATACGGCAACATAGGCGCGCTGAAAAAGCGCAAGGACGAGAATCCGCAGCTCATGATAGGCGTATGCGGCTGCATGATGCAGCAAAAGGACGCCGGCAGGAAGCTCTTCAAGCGCTTTCCATTTGTGGATATAGTCTTTGGCACTAATGAACTGCATCGGTTCCCGTTGCTATTTGAGGAAGCATATCACGGAGAGCGCACGTTGCAGGTTCGCGACATGGACGGCGAGATAGCGGAGGGGCTGCCGGTTTGCAGGAACAGCACATTTTCCACCTTCACAAATATAACCTACGGCTGCAACAACTTTTGCTCTTACTGCATAGTGCCGTATGTAAGAGGACGTGAGCGCTCCAGAAACTCTGCGGATATAGTGAACGAGGTAAAGGGCCTTGCTTTGGCCGGATTTAAGGAAGTGACGCTCCTTGGCCAGAATGTCAATTCCTACAAGGGGGATGGCGAGACTACTGACTTTCCGGCGCTTTTGCGCATGGTACACGATCAGGTTCCCGAGCTTAAGAGGATACGCTTCATGACCTCCCACCCAAAGGACCTTTCGTCAGGGCTTATAGACGCTATGGCGGAATTGCCAAGGGTGTGCAAGCACATACATCTTCCGGTCCAGTCCGGCAGCAGCAGGATACTCAAGCTCATGAACCGCTGCTATACGAGGGAAAAATATATAGAAGAAGTACAGCAGCTCAGGGCAAAGGTACCGGAGATAGAACTGACCACGGATATAATAGTTGGCTTCCCGGGCGAAACGGAGGCGGACTTTAAAGAAACGTTGAGCCTCGTGGAGCAGGTTGGCTACTCTGCGGCGTATACTTTCATGTATTCTCCCCGTAAAGGCACTGCAGCTGCCACAATGCCCGATCAGATACCCGACGAGGTAAAGCATGACAGGCTGGAAAGACTGAACGAAGTCCAGAGCAAGGTGCTCCGCAATGGCAACATGAAATATATAGGCACTTACGGCGAGGTACTGGTCGAGGGATGCGACCACAGATCAGAGCCCATGGCCTACGGCAAATTGAGCAACTTCAAGATGGTGTACTTCCCTGGGGATGATAGTCTTGTGGGCAGCATGAGAAACGTAAAAATAACCGGCAGCCAGAACAACTCCCTCATAGGCGAACTTGTTTAAGGCGGAAAGGCATATTCAATGATAATCGAAAAAGCAACAGAACTGGGCATGGCTCTTTCAAACTCCGATGAGTTCCGCAGGCTCCAGGCAGCAAAGGCCGCCATGGACGCCGATAAGCACGTAAACGAGCTTATGGAGCAATACACCCAAAAGCAGGACAAGATGGTTTCCATGCTGGAAAACGCGGATTCAGAGGGCATCGAGGTATCCGCCATCGCCAAGGAGATAGACGATATACAGACGGAGCTTGTGGAAAACCCCGTATTTGAAGAGATGATGGAGGCGCAGCACTGTTTCGCCAACCTTATGAACGAAGTCAACAGGACTATCGGCGCCTATATAGGTATGAACATCGAGGAAAACAGCAGTTCCGGCTGCTCTGGAAACTGCTCCGGCTGTTCCGGCTGCGTACACTGATACCGTTTAAATTTAGCGAGAATTTCTCAGGAGCAAAGCATATATGCCCGCAGAGCTTACCCCAATGATGCGCCAGTATATGGAGGTAAAGGAGAAATACAAGGACTGTATACTCTTTTACCGTCTTGGCGACTTTTACGAAATGTTTTTTGAGGACGCTCTTCTGGCCTCCCGTGAGCTTGAAATAGTTCTCACTGGTCGCGACTGCGGCCTTGAGGAACGCGCACCCATGTGCGGCGTGCCCTATCATGCGGTAGAAATATATGCCAGCAAGCTCATTGAAAAGGGTTATAAAGTAGCTATCTGCGAGCAGATGACTGATCCCAAGGAATCCAAGGGCCTTGTGGAGAGGGAGGTCATAAGAGTGATGACTCCCGGAACGGTCATCGAGGAAAGCATGCTGTCCGAGCGGAAGAACAATTATATCGTATCCGTCTTTCTCCGCGACAGCGATCTAGGCCTCGCTTACTGCGATGTTTCTACGGGAGCATTTTACGTATACGAATACAGCGGGGAAAAGTATACAGCCGAGCTTATGGACGAGCTGTGCCGCATACAGCCTACTGAAATAGTGGCAAACGACGCAATATTCCTCAACGAGCTGCTCACACGCAAGCTTCAGTCGGAGTACTACACCCAGTGCTACGGCAACTGGGCATACGAGTATACAGGCGCAAAGCAGCGGCTTCTTAACCACTTTGGGGTATCTACCCTGTCCGGCTTCGGCTGTGACGATATGCCCTGTGCCATATCCGCCGCGGGGGCGCTGATTGTATATCTTGAGGATACACAGAAGAACTCCTTGTGCCATATTAAGCGCATACGGGTGCTGCAGCGCACAAAGTACATGCACATAGATGCAAACTCCCGGCGCAATCTTGAGCTTACACAGCCGCTGAGGGCTGACGGCAGCAAGAAGAACACGCTTCTGTATCTGTTGGACAAGACCGGCACCGCCATGGGCGGAAGGCTGCTTCGCACATGGATAGACCAGCCTTTGCAGGATCCCGGCGATATAGACGCAAGGCTCAACGCCGTAGACGAGCTTTTGTCAAAGCCTATACAGCGGCAGGAGCTGATGACGGCTCTCGACGCCATATACGACATAGAGCGTCTTTGCAGCCGCATAGCCTATTCCACGGTACACGCACGGGACTGCGATTGCCTCCGGCATTCATTGGAAAAGCTGCCCGGAGTCATAACTACGCTCCAAGGGCTCAAGGCCAACGAATTCCAGCGCATACACGGCGCTCTTGACCCGATGGACGATATATGCGCCCTGCTCACCTCCGCCATAATAGACAATCCGCCCCTGAGCGTAAAAGACGGCGGCATAATCCGTGACGGCTACAACGAGGAGCTGGACAAATACCGTGACGCCGCAAAAAACGGCAAAACGTGGCTTGCCCGCATGGAAGCGGAGGAGAGGGAGAAGACAGGCATAAAGAACCTTCGCATAAGCTACAACAAGGTCTTCGGCTATTATATCGAGGTCACGAAGGCGTATCAGCACCTCGTGCCTTACAACTATCAGCGCAAACAGACACTCGCAAATTGCGAAAGGTACATAACCGACGAGCTTAAGGAGCTGGAAAACACAATTCTCGGCGCTGAGGAGAACTGTGTTACTCTCGAATATAAGCTTTTCTCCGAGCTGCGCTCAATGCTCCTCGGCTGCATAGAGCGGCTTCAGAACGATGCTGCGCTCATCGCGTCGCTGGACGTATATTGCTCCATGGCCCAGGTGGCCTTCGAAAACAACTATTGCAGGCCAAAGATACTTACAAACGGCAAGATAGAGATAACGGACGGCCGTCACCCTGTTGTGGAATAAAACGTGAAGGAGGGCTTTGTGCCCAACAACACCATGATGAACGCAAGGGACGACAGGCTGATAATACTTACCGGCCCCAATATGGCTGGTAAGAGCACATACATGCGGCAGGTGGCGCTCATCGTGCTGATGGCCCACATAGGCAGCTTTGTTCCCGCCTCCGCCGCGAGCATAACCATTACGGACAAAATATTTACCCGTGTTGGCGCGTCCGACAGTCTCGCCTCCGGCCAGAGCACCTTCATGGTGGAGATGAGCGAGATGAGCAACATTCTTAATAATGCCACCCCAAACAGCCTGCTCATAATCGACGAGATAGGCCGCGGCACCAGCACCTTCGACGGCCTCAGCATAGCATGGGCGGTGCTCGAGTACATCGCAGATAAGGAACGGTGCGGCGCGAAGACGCTGTTCGCGACCCACTACCATGAGCTTACGGAGCTTGAGGGCAAGCTGCAGGGCATAAAGAACTACAGGATATCCGTAAAGGAAGTCGGAGACGACATAATCTTCCTGCGCAAGATAGTCCGCGGCGGCGCAGACAAGAGCTTCGGCATACAGGTGGCGAGGCTTGCGGGACTGCCTCAGGAAGTGATAAAGAGAGCCAAGGATATACTGCACGAGCTGGAAGCCTCTGATATAAATATCGATCACGACAGCATTCTGGACAAGGCCAACGCCGGCGCACCACAACAGATAACGCTGTTCGGCCCCGCGTCGCCCGACGACATAATGCAGGAGTTGAGAAACGTGGACGTAAACAGCATCACGCCCATGGAGGCACTGAACATGATATACGACCTGCACCTTCGCGCGAAGCTTAGGTAGCATAAGGAGAAGCATTGCAAATAATGCAGACAGCAAAGAGAATACAGGTGCTCTCGAAGCACACCGCAAACCAGATAGCAGCAGGCGAGGTAGTGGAAAGGCCGGCTTCCATAGTTAAGGAGCTGGTGGAAAACTCCATAGACGCAGGCAGTACCGCCATTACCATCGAGATCAACGGCGGTGGAATAGATTATATAAAAATAACCGACAATGGCTCCGGCATTCTGGCTGAAGACGTGCCTACGGCATTCCTGCGCCACGCTACCAGCAAAATATCCTCAGCTGACGATCTGGGCCATATATCCACGCTGGGCTTTCGCGGCGAAGCGCTATCTTCCATAGCCGCGGTATCCCAGCTTACCATGCGCACACGCACTAAAGATTCGGAGTCCGGCACCGAAATTCATATCGAGGGCGGAGATATAAAGGAATGCGCCGAGTGCGGCTGTGCCGAAGGTACTGCCATCGAAGTCCGCAATGTATTTTATAATGTTCCCGCGCGGCTTAAGTTCCTGAAATCCCAGCGTGCGGAAGGCGCAGCCATATCCGATTACGCCGCCCGCGCCATTATGGGCAATCCGGGCGTATCAATAAAGCTATTGAACAACGGCAAGGTAATATACCACAGCCCCGGTGACGGGCAGCTGCGTTCTGCAATATTCTGCATATACGGCGGAGAGGTTCTGCCGCATATTAAAGAAGTAGACTACGACGACGGCAGGTTCAGGATAACCGGATATGTAGGCACCGAGAGCATATCCCGCCCAAACCGGCAGCAGCAGTCGCTGTATATAAACTCCCGCTATGTGCGTTCTCAGCAGATCTCATACGGCGTACAGCGGGCCTTCGATACCCGTATCATGGTGGGCAAGTTTCCGTTTTACGTGCTGGACATAGGCGTGAATTACGAGGACGTGGACGTAAACGTACACCCAAACAAGATGGAGGTGCGCTTCAAAGACGAACAGGGGGCTGTAAGGGCGGCTACCATAGCTACGCGCATGGCCCTTGGGGATCCCGTGGCGCCCACTATACGCCGGGAAGACATTATTACAAAAAAAACGGCATTCGGCTCTATAAATGCCCTGAATGCGACTGTTCGGCAGGAAATCGTACAACCGACCGATAGTAAAAAGCCTGATAAACAGCTTTCATACAGCGAGCTTTTCAAACCGGCGGACAAATCGCCGCTAAAACTAAAGGAGCCCGGCGCAGTGCCAACTGCAAGCATACGCTCCGGTATGGGGTTCAAATACGATTCGGCATCCGCCATGGAGCTGCTTCGTCAGCGCTATGGAGAATCGGTCGTGGGGCCGAAGAATGCGAGGGCTGAAACAAAGCCTGAGGTACAGCCTGTTTCAGCTGCCGAAGATATCGCAAAGAAGGAGCTCATGCTCCCCGAACCAACTCAGTCTGATGTGCCCGTGCCGTCAGCAGAGCCTGAAACCCTATTAAAAGAAAAGCCTCAGCAGGCTGAATTCGGCCAGTCGCATTACGACATCATAGGCCAGCTTTTCAGCTGCTACTGGATAGTTCAGCAGGGCGAGAGCGTATTCTTTATCGATCAGCACGCAGCCCACGAGCGCAGGCTTTATGAGCGCATAATGAATAAGCCCTTAGAGCCAGATTCACAGATGCTGCTCATGCCGGTAATAGAGAAGCTCATGCCCGAGGAATACCAGACGCTGATGGATAATCTGCCTCTGTTTGAGGAGTTGGGGTTTGAAATAGAGGAATTTGGTGCGCTGACGGTAAGCGTACGCGCCGTGCCCGCCATACTTAATGCGCCCGAGACGGCAAGCTTCCTCCACGAAGCGATAGGCAGGCTTGAGGCAAAAAACAGGCTCAGCACAAAAGACTTGAAGCGCAGCGCACTTATACAGTATTCCTGCAAGCATGCCATAAAGGCGGGGGCGCTGCTTTCCAAAGAGGAAATAGAGGCGCTTTTGAAGGAATTCGAAGGCGACGGGGTTCCCATGACCTGCCCCCATGGCCGCCCTATAATGGTGCGCATGACAAAGGCCGAGTTTGAAAAGCTATTCAAGCGGGTACAGTGATATGGAAAAGCAAAAGCTTATACTCATCGTAGGCCCGACGGCAAGCGGCAAGACCGCCGCTTCGATATATGCGGCAATCAAGCTCAACGGCGAGATAGTTTCGGCAGACTCCATACAGGTATATAAGGGCATGGACATAGGCTCAGCCAAGCCTACCATGCAAGAACGGCAGGGAATACCCCATCACCTGATGGACGCCATAGACATAAACTCCCCCAAGTTCAGTGTAGCGGAATTCCGCAAGATGGCAGGGGAGGCAATAGAGGACATAGCAGGTAGAGGAAAACAGCCTATCGTAGTTGGCGGAACGGGACTTTACATTAATTCCCTGGTATTCCCGCTGAACTTTACAGAGGTACAGTCAGATGAAAAACTTAGGTCCGAGCTATCAGAAATAGAAGAAAGGCAGGGAAGGGGTACGCTCCACGCCATGCTGCAGGAAGAAGACCCGGAATCGGCTGCCCGGCTGCACCCAAATGATACAAAGCGCATAATACGCGCACTTGAGGTGCTGAGACTGACTGGAAAGCCAATAGATGCCCATGGCGGAGACTTTTCAAACAAGGCAGGTGCGGAGATACCGTATAATCCAGTTATGATAGGCCTGACGATGCCGAGGGCAATGCTGTACGACCGCATAAACAGGCGGGTGGATATTATGCTGGAGCAGGGCCTTGTGGAAGAGGCGCGGGCGATATACGACAGGAATTACGACCGAAGCCTACCCGCACTTCAGGGCCTTGGGTATAAGCAGCTTTTTAGGGTATTCGACGGTGAATACACACTATCTGAAGGTATAGAAGCCATAAAGCAGGAGACACGCCGCTTTGCCAAGCGCCAGCTTACCTGGTTCAGGCGCGACAGACGAATAACATGGCTGGACGTAAGCACCTTTGAAAGCGCAGAGGCTCTGGGCGAGGAGGTTTGCCGCATATGTACACGGGGGATGTGATAGATGAATAAGCCAATGAATTTACAGGACGCATTTTTGAACAGCGCGCGCAAGGCAAAGGTGCCCGTGACTATCCACGTCACAAACGGATACCAGATAAAGAACGCCGTAATAACAGGTTACGACAGCTTTGTCGTGACGGCAGAAGTCGGAAATGAGCAGATGATGATATACAAGCACGCCATATCCACCGTTACTCCCAACATCAGAATAATAATAAACAATCAGGAGCAAAAGGAAGAATAAATGAATCCGGAACTTAAACTGCTCGGAATATCGCAGAAAACCTATGATTTTGTAAAATCCTGCGAAAATTCTCTCGGAAATATCTATGAAGGCATAGAGGCGAATGAGGCATACACACAGGCGAGGGTGCTCAAGGCATTTCAGGACAACTGTATAGCGCTGAGGCACTTTGCGCCCACCAGCGGCTACGGCTATGACGACATAGGCCGCGAGGCGCTTGGCGCGGTATTTGCTTGTGCTCTGGAGGCGGAGGACGCGCTGGTTCGCCCACAGATATCCTCTGGTACACAGGCGATATTCACGGCGCTGTCAGGCCTGCTGGAGCCCGGGGACGTAATGCTTTCCCTTACGGGCAAGCCATACGACACGCTGGAGAAGGCCATAGGCATAAGCGGCGATGAATACTGTTCATTAAAGCGCATGGGCGTCATATACCGTCAGGTGGATCTGACCGCCGACGGACATATAGATATTGATGCCGCGAAAGCAGCCATTACCGGCAGCGAAAAGGTGATATACTTCCAGCGTTCCCGCGGCTACTCCTGGCGCAACGCGCTGACGCCGGAAGAGATGGCGCCGGTGTTCGATATGGCGAAAAAGCTTGCCCCAAATGCGTTTGTCGTAGTGGACAACTGCTACGGTGAGTTTACTCGCCCCCATGAGCCGGCCTATTACGGCGCTGATGTAATGATAGGCTCTCTTATAAAGAACATCGGCAGCGGCATAGCACCTACCGGCGGCTATATAGCAGGTTCAAAGAAGGCCTTGGAACGCATCGAGATGCGGTTGACAGTGCCCGGAATGGGCAGGGAAGTGGGCTCCTATTACGGCAGCTACGCACCGTTCTTCCAGGGTATATTCCTGTCGCCCCACGTGACGGCACAGGCGCTGAAAAACGCCGTGCTATTCGCCAAGGTGTTCGAGAGCGTAGGCATGATAAGCATGCCAAAGAGCGATGCAGTGCGTTCCGATATAGTCCAGTCTCTGCGCTTTAATACCGCAGATGCGCTGATTTCCTTCTGCCGCAGCATACAAAAAGCGGCTCCAGTGGACAGCTTTGTCCAGCCGGAACCGTGGGATATGCCCGGCTATACCAGCCAGGTAATAATGGCGGCAGGCGCCTTCGTACAGGGATCGTCTATCGAGCTCAGCGCTGACGCGCCAATAGTGGAGCCTTATACGGCCTATGTGCAGGGCGGTCTGACCCACGCCCACGGACGTATAGGCGTTATGCTGGCATTGGACGATCTTATCAAAAACGGCGAGGTAAGCATATAATAAACCTTAGTAGCGCCTGAGAAGAGCGACTACCTTGCCTAATACCTCAACATTATCATAATCCGCATATATGGGCTCCATGCCTGAGTTTTCCGGCTGGAGCCTTATCTTTGGATTCTCATAGAATATGCGCTTTACCGTGGCGGTATCGCCACATACACGTGCAACTACTATATCTCCGTTTTCCGCGCCAAGGCCGCTGTTTACAACTATCATGTCGCCGCTGTTTATGCCGGCCTCTATCATGCTCTCGCCCTTTACTTCAAGTATGAAAGCTTCGCCCTTCTTCGCCCCATGAAGCAGAGAGGTGGGGAGAGGCAGACTTTCGGTCACGTCATCAAAAGCAAGTATGGGTGTGCCTGCGGCAACCGTGCCCACGCAGGGTACGTCCATGACGTGGCGCTGTTTATTCTCGGGCATGGCCAAGGCGATAGTCCTCTGGGTTGATGGGCTGGAAACGAGATATCCCTTATCTATAAGCGTCTTGACGTGTGAATGGACGGTAGAGGTTGAGCTCAGACCCACCGCCGCGCCTATTTCGCGTATTGTAGGAGGATAGGACTTTTCTTCGATATAGCTCTTTACAAAGTCATATACTGCCTGCTGCTGGCGGGTAAGTTCCTTCATTTTATAATATTCCTCCATTAAACCGTATGAACGTGGTATAATATCGATATAAGGCAATGCTTTTGGGCATTACACAATATTTTTCTAAATTATAGCATGGCGCACAAATGTTTGCAACAAACAAACGTTCTGTGCAGCATTCAGCGTAGAATAAAGCGGAGGTTTTATGCAGGACGAAAAAGAACGGGGTACAGAACTTGACTACTGCGACCTGGATCCCACCAAGATATGCGACAACTGCTGCAAGTGCATAGATAGCGGCAAGGACTATGAGGATTTTCAGATTGAGCTCACGGACAGCATATCGACCCTTGACGAGATAATGGAACTGCCCTTTGACGACGATCTGTTTGACGACGATGATGAATATTCCTTTGACCCGCACAACGTTGCTCCACTGGATATAGACCCTAAACTCATGGCAGAATGGGAACAGAAGCTCCGCGCCGCTGAAATAGAGGACGCACAGCAAAAGATACAGGGCCTCAAGGGCGTAAGAAAGAAGCGTTAATCGTCCCTGAGCTTTACCACCCTTGCTGCGAGGCGGCGGTTATCCTGAGATACCGCAGCGTAGTGCTTTCTGGTGGTGTTCACATCCTTATGGCCTAATACGTCGGCAACAAGATATATATCCCCGGTTTCGCGGTAAAGGTTTGTGCCGTAGGTGCTCCTGAGCTTGTGAGGGGATATTTTCTTTTGTGGCGTTACTATGACGGCGTACTTGTGCACCAGATTTTCCACGGCGCGAACGGTTATTCGCTTCTTTTGCAGCGAGAGAAACAGCGCGTCCTCATGGCCTGGGCAGGCGTCAACCTGCTCACGCTCCAGCATGTAGTTGAGCAGGGCAGAGCGAGCCTCGTCGCCGAACACCAATATGTCCTGATTGCCGCCCTTGCGTATAACGGAAAATTCGTTAGCTGAGAAATTGATATCTTCCATATTGATGCCGACCAGCTCGCTGATTCGTATGCCTGTACCTAAAAATAGCATAAGTATGGCTAGATCTCGGGCCTGCGTGCGCTTATGGTACTGCTTTTCCTTTTCAGTCAGCCCTTCGCCCGACTGTACTGCGTCCAGCAGCCGCGCAACCTCGTCAGGGTCAAGGCGTATTATGGACTTATCATGTATGGAAGGCTGGTCGACGAGGGAAGGGGGATTGTTCTTTATCCGTTCCTTCCTATAAAAATACTTATAGAAGGCACGAAGGGTGGAAAGCTTTCGCGCCTTGGCACGCTCACCATTTATCTGCTCGTGGTCGCCGTCATCAGTATAATATGAAACATAGCTCAAGAAATCCTCAACAGTAGAAGTCGTGACACGGTCAAGGTCGGCAAGGGTGAGCTCGGTAATGGCCTTATCTGAAAACTCCGGCTGCAGCACCAGATATTTGAAGAATGTCCGCATATCCACCGCATAGGCGTATCTTGTACGCACCAGTGTATCGTTTTCTATGCCGCGGAAAAAATCTCCCGCAAAGCCCGGCAGTTCCTTTAAAACAGCTCTGATTTTCGTAGTATATGCTATATATTGGCTCCCGGCATAATTTTCGCCCATAGGGAAGTCCCTCCAAGATCTCTTTTTATACATCTATACTATACACCAAACTATTCGTTAAACACAAGTTTAACGAATAGTTAGTAGTAAAAAAGATATTATTTAAGGTATAACTGCACTGGAATCCGCATTACCTCATAAAAACTTATTTTACAATAAAGACTTTCTCATTCTCTGTTCCGGGATTTTTCTGAACCGCTGTAAAAAATATGGTTTTATGAACTAATTGATCAGGATACCGTGAATCATAACTTGTCGCATACCGGAACCTTGGCACCTGGCTGAACTGCTTAACCGCAATATAATCGGATAGCGCAAAAGCTCCAAATAACAGGCAAACGCATCCGAGGACCGTCAGTATGCGCAAGCCTCGTTTAGCCACCACCGGCCTGATAATGAGATATATGCCGGCAACCAGAAAAACACTTCCCAAAGCCGAGTAAATGCTTCCCCAACTGCTATCACTTGGAAATATTGACAACGCCGACACAATGATGAATATGCCGAATGCCGACATCAGAATACCAATTGCTTTTTGCTTTCCTTTCTTTACGGCATTTCGACCGTACTCTGCCATGGCTACGGCAGTATCTCTCGTTTCTTTATTCATATTCTCGCTTTTCCTTTCTCCGATAACGATTTCAGGTATGCTCACATCAAAAAAATCAGCCATCTCGACCAGCATACCGATATCAGGCATATTGCTTCCCGTTTCCCAACGAGATACCGTCCTGCCGGATACATTTAACTTCTCTGCCAACTGCTCCTGCGTCAGTTTTTTTTCTTTTCGGAGCTCTTTCAGAAATATTCCTATCTTGATCTGATCCATCAGATACCCTCCTTTCGCCGTTAGTATAGCACCGGCTTTTTCATTTCAACACGACACAAAGCGAGAAATGCCGCATTGCTTCAATTAGACATTGCTGCCCTGTATGCTAATTCCGATTTTCTGTTTTGTCTTATACTATCATACGACAGAATAAAGTATAAGAACAGCCACAGCAGAGCAGCTACTGTGGCTGTTTAATGTCTTAATTTTTACATTATTTTTCCGCCAGCAGCTTCTCAGCAGCAGCCAGCTTTACACATGTGCAAAACACCGACATTGCTTCCTTGAGTTCTTCTACAGGCGGATAGCTCGGCGCTATGCGCAGATTTGAATCCTCGGGATCTATACCGTAAGGATATGTTGCACCTGCGGCTGTCATAACCACGCCGGCTTCCTTGGCAAGTTGATTGGTGCGCTTCGCGCAGCCAGGAATTGTGAAAAAGCTGACAAAATAACCGCCCTTAGGCGTATGCCATC
>OLQA01002863.1_pt1 | contig 12954 bp, 10 predicted proteins | sample 1673151 | NCBI WGS metagenome assembly OLQA01 (sample SAMEA3136760, study PRJEB25190) | human gut metagenome | biome: human gut; feature: human-associated habitat; material: faeces | place: Austria | collected 2013 | reverse complement strand
GCGCGGCGCCACCACGGGCGTCGCCATCGAGCTTGGACAGCACCACGCCGGTGAAATCCACGCCCTCGTCGAACGCCTTGGCCGTCTGGACGGCGTCCTGGCCGATCATTGCGTCGATGACGAACAGGATCTCGTTGGGGTTCACGGCATCGCGGATGTCGCGGGCCTGCTGCATCAGCACTTCGTCGACGCCCAGTCGGCCGGCGGTATCGATGATGACCGTGTCGTACAGCTTCTGCTTGGCCAGCGCGATCGAATCGCGGGCCACCTTCACCGGGTCGCCGGAGGTCTCGCCCGGCGCGGACACCGAGTCGCCCCCGTCGGACTGGACGCCCTTCTCGGGCGCGTACACCGGCACGCCGGCGCGTTCGCCGACCACCTGCAGCTGGGTCACGGCGTTCGGACGCTGCAAGTCGGCGGCGACCAGCAGCGGCGTGTGGCCGGAATCCTTCAGCCAGTAGCCGAGTTTGCCGGCGAGCGTCGTCTTGCCGGCGCCCTGCAGGCCGGCCAGCATGATGATCGTCGGCGGGTTCTTGGCGAAGTTCAGCGGCCGGTCCACGCCCTGGCCGAGCACATCCGTCAGCTCCTCGTTGACGATCTTGACCACCTGCTGCGCCGGGTTGAGCGCTTCGGACACTTCGGTGCCGAGCGCACGTTCGCGGATGCGCGCGGTGAAGGAACGCACCACGTCGAGCGCCACATCGGCGTCGAGCAGCGCGCGGCGGATCTCGCGGATGGTACCGTCGATATCAGCCTCGGAAAGCTTGCCCTTGCTCTTCAGATGCTTGAACGCATTCGAGAGCCGGTCTGTCAAAGAACTAAAAGCAGCCATAATGCGAACCAGTCTAGCCGTTGCGGCGGAAAACCAGCGGGCTGCCGCCGAGGCGGCCCGCACGGCGACGGAGAGGTGCCGCGGGGCGCCGTTCGGCGGTCGCGGCTGCGCGTGGGATCGACGCGAGAGAGCGGCGAAATGCGACAGAACCGTTGGCCTTGTGGGCGGTGGGGATTCCCGCACGCTCAGCGCGAACCGACACGCCTGGAATCGTTCGTTTCCGTTACCATGGAAGGGCAATAATTTCCGTGGATTATTGGATCGCTGAGCTGTTTTGATTATCCTTCGGACCCAACCTATACGCAGACTGCCGCGCTGACGCCGACGCAGACATGCCGTGCAATATGGAAGGCCCGCCTATGCCACACCAGAAAACCATCGAACGCAAAGCCCTGATCGTGGGCATCGTCATCAACATCCTGCAGGTGCTCGCAGGCATGGCCGTGTTCTTCATGACCGGTCTGAAGGCCATGTTCCTGGACTTCTCCTTCACCGCCATCTCCGTGCTGTCCGGCCTCGTCGCCGCATACCTGTCGTCGCGCACCGTGCGCACCACCGAGCGCTTCCCCAATGGCATGTTCGCTCTGGAACCGATATACGCCATCTGCAAGGCGATGCTGACGATGTCGCTGCTGCTCTTCTCTCTCGTCGATGTGACGCGCGTCGCCTATGACTATTTCGTGCTTGGGCAGGGCGGGCGCATCGAGACCGGGCCCGTGGTGATTTACGAGATCCTGACCGTGGCCGTCTGCCTAGGACTGTACCTGTATTACCGGCGCGAGAACCGGCGCATCCGCAATTCCAGCACGATGCTGACCGCGGAGTGCAAGAGCACGCTGGTCGACGGTTCGATGTCGTTCGGCATCGGTGTGGTGGCCGTGTTCCTGTGGTTCCTGCCGGCTGGTGGCCCTCTGGATTTCCTGCATTACACCGGTGATTTCTTCATCACCGTCGCACTGGTGCTGCTCACGATCAAGGAGCCGTTCGGCGTGCTCAAGGACGCGTTCGTGGAACTGGTCGGCGGAGTGCATGACGACGATGCGACGAACGCGTTCGTGGAGTCGGCGGCGCAGCGGCATCTGCCGCAGAACACCGATTACGAGCAGGTACTGGTGTTCAAGACCGGCATGAACTATACGGTTGATGTGTATCTGAGCGGTATCGGTCAGAGCATTGACGTTGAGGATCTGGTGGAGTGCAAGCGAGACTTGGAGAAGGAGCTGACCAAGCGGCTGCATATCGTGGATGTCGATTTCGTGTTCGATTAAGGAGCGGAACAGGATCGGATGATCATGACTGTCCCGCGATGATGCCGGGGCGTTCCTGCTTGGTATTTGATTGCATTTGCTGGCATAATGCCAGCGACAATGCTGGGCTGCTATCGGCGCTTTCACCGTCAAAATATGCTCCGATCGCATAACCGTAACCAGTTGAGCCCCGCTTTGGGGGCGGGGCTCAACATAACGGATCACACAGTGTCGGGGAGATTACTTCAAACTCCACGTGCTGCCTTGCGGGCCGTCCTCGATGGCGATGCCGGCGGCACCCAGCGCGTCGCGAATCGCGTCCGCCTTGGCGAAGTCGCGGGACTTGCGCGCTTCGGCGCGGGCGTTCAGCTGCTCCGTGATCAGGGCGTCCAGCACATCATGCTCGCGGCTCTCGCCGTTGCCGTCCGCGCCTGCGGCACCGGCCCACGGCTCGGCCAGCGGATCCAGTCCCAGCGCATCCAGCATCGCCCGCACCGCGACCAGGGCGCTGCGCACCTCGGCGCGGGCCACATCGCCGTCGGCACGGTCATCCAGCTTGCTCAGCAGCGTGTTGCCGTTGCGAATCGCGGTGAAGATCGCCGCCGTGGCGCCGGAGACGTTCACGTCGTCATTCATCGCGGAGACGAAATCGGCGGGAAGATCATCGGCGCTGACCCCGGCGATCTCGGCGCGCTCGGGCTGCTCGCCCAAAGCCACGCCGGCGCGCTCGATGAAGTTCATGATGCGTTCGTATGCGGCCTGGGCCTCGACCAGCGCTTGGTCGGACCATTCGAGCATCGAACGGTACTGCACGGAGCCGAGCGCATAGCGCACCACCCATGCGGAGTGCTCGGCCAGCACACTCGGCACGGACAGGCCGGTGCCCAGCGACTTCGACATCTTCTCGCCCTTGGCGGTCACCCACGCCGAATGCATCCAGCGTGCGGCCGACTCGTATCCGGCGGCACGCGTCTGCGCCATCTCGTTCTCGTGATGGGGGAAGCGCAGGTCCAGTCCGCCGCCGTGGATGTCGAACATGCCGTCCAGATACCGGTGGCTCATGGCCGAGCATTCGATGTGCCAGCCGGGGCGGCCCACGCCGAACGACGTCGACCAGCGCGCGTCCTGCGGGTCGGTGGGCTTCGGCGCCTTCCACAGCGCGAAATCGCGCGGATCGTGCTTGTCGGGGGATGCGTCGGCGGGGTCGATCGGATTGTACTTGTCGTCGCCGGCCGCATCCACGGACGGGCCCATGCGGTCAGCCACGGCGGCGGCCTCGTCGGCCTCGGCGGCGCCCTGCTTCTGATGGGTCAGCTCGCCGTAATGCGGCCAGCTCGCCACGTCGAAATACACGTTGCCGGTCGGCTTGCCATCCGCGTCATAAACTACGTAGCCGTGACCGTTGTCGATGATGCGGCGGATCAGGTCGATCATGTCGATCATGTGCCCGGTCGCGCGGGGCTCATACGTCGGCGGCAGCACGCCAAGCGTGTCATACGCCTGCGTGAACTCCCGCTCGTAGAAGTACGCGCGCGCCCACCACTGCTGGCCTGCCGCGGCCGCCTTGTCGAGGATTTTGTCGTCGATATCGGTCACGTTGCGCACGAACGTGACCTGATATCCCAGCCGCAGCATCCATCGCCGCACCACATCGAACGCGACGGCCGCTCGGATATGGCCGATGTGCGGGGAGCTCTGCACGGTGGCGCCGCACACGTAGATCCCCACCTGGCCGGGCTTGATCGGGGTGAAACGCGAGACCGTGTGCGAAGCCGTGTCATACAGCTTCAGGCCGGCCGCGGCGCGCGCCACGCCGGCGTTCTCGGAAGTGTTGGAATTCTGCGGTTCTGAGGCTTGTGTCATAATGTCGAGCGTATTCGCGTTATGCGACAAACCGCCAGACAAACCACCCGGCAAATGTGATTGCGCGGCCGCCCGGGCGCGGCTGGAAATACGAGAGATGAAGAAACGGTGTGCAAAGTTTACGTAGGTGATGCAACAATGGAGTTATGACGCAATCGCAAGTGCTTATCGTGCAGCACGTCCCGTGGGAGAAGCCGGGGCGCATCCTGGACAACCTGGACGACCTGAACATGTCGTCCACGGTGGTGAACATCGCCAAGGAAAAGAAGCCCGATCTGCCTGACTTCGCGCAGGTCGCCGGACTGGTGATTATGGGCGGTCCGATGGGCGCGCTGGATTATGACAAGTATCCCGGTCTCAAGGTCGAGGCGAAACTGGTCAAGGCGGCCATCAGCGTCGGCAAGCCGGTGCTGGGCGTGTGCCTCGGCCATCAGATCATCGCCACCGCGCTGGGCGGCAAACTCAGCCGTGGCGAGTCGCCGGAAATCGGGTTCGCGCCGATCAAGCGCGTTGACAAGCACAATTACTTCTCGATGTGGAACAAGCAGATCGACGTGCTGCACTGGCACAACGACGTGGTGGGGCTTCCCGCCGGCGCCCAGCTGCTGGCGCGGTCCGAGCACACCAAGGTGCAGGCGTTCCGCATCGGCTCGGCGCTGGGCATGCAGTTCCATCTCGAAGTGACGCCGACGTTGCTGGAGGAATGGCTGGATGAGTCCTCGATGGTCAAGGACCTCAAGGCGGTGGGCGGATCGAAGTCGCAGCTGCGCGAAGCGTTCGCCGAATATAATCCGCGCCTGCAGCCGTTGGCCGAGCAGGTGTTCGGCGGATTCGCCGCCCGCTGCAACACCTACGCCCAATCCCTGCGCTAGCGAACTGCGAGTTCGCCCCCGCCAGCGGGGGCGAACATGACGAGCCAGCGGGGGCGTATGGTGGTTCGGACGTTGATGCCCACCGCTGACGCTACATTGGTGAGTCATGCCGACTTATGACCTTGGACTGGAACACGTTTCACTCGCCTTCGCCACCAAAACCATCTTCACCGATGTGACGCAGGGCGTATTCGAGGGCGACCGCATCGGCATCGTCGGCCGCAACGGCGACGGCAAATCCACGCTGCTGCACCTGTTCAAAGGCACTCAGGAGCCGGATTCCGGGCGAGTCACCAAGCGCGGCGGACTGACGTTCGGCATGCTCGACCAGCGCGACCCGCTGGACGACGACGCCACCGTGCGCGCGGCCGCGCTGGAAGGCCGCGAGGATTACGAGTGGGCCGCCGACAACAAGTCGCGCGAGATCGTCGAGGCGCTGCTGGGCGGCATCAACCTCAACGCCCGCGTCGGCTCGCTGTCCGGAGGCCAGCGACGCCGCGCCGACCTGGCCCGGCTGCTGCTCAAGGATTGGGACATCCTCGCGCTCGACGAGCCCACCAACCATCTGGACGTCGTGACGATCCACTGGCTTGCCGAACATCTCAAGAACCGCTGGTCGAAAGGGCAGGGGGCGCTGCTGCTCGTCACCCACGACCGCTGGTTCCTCGACGAGGTGTGCGAGTCGATGTGGGAGGTCCACGACGGCGTGATCGACCCGTTCGAAGGCGGCTACTCCGCATACATGCTGCAGCGCGTGGAGCGCGACCGACAGGCCGATGTGCGAGAGACAAAGCGCCGCAACCTCGCGCGCAAGGAGCTCGCCTGGCTGTCGCGCGGCGCCCGCGCCCGCTCCACCAAGCAGAAGTTCCATGTCAAGGCCGCGCGGGAGCTCATCGCCGACGTGCCGCCCATGCGCAACGCCGTCGAACTCAAGCAGATGGCCACGTCGCGCCTGGGCAAGCAGGTCGTCGACCTGATCGACGTCACGCAGATCTTCGCGAAAAGCCAAGGCGAGCAGCCGGTCACGCCGACCGACGACACGGCGGCGGATCAGGCCACCGCCTCCTCCTCTCAGATCGATATCGTCCCCTCCCTATACTCGGAGCCGCGCGTGACCGGTTCCGTCGAAGTCGCCGTCGACACGCTCGCCGACCCGCGTCTCGTGGACGCCGGCGTGCCGGAATCCATCCAGGCCGCAGCGGAAGCCAAGGCGAAGGCGGAGGCGCTCGCGGAACGTAAGGGTGTCACGGAGGAGTCGGCCGCGCCGCAGGTCACCTCCGCGGCGCAGAAGATCACCGTCGCCGGTCGCAAGATTCTCGACGACGTGACCTGGCTGATCGGCCCCGGTGACCGTTTCGGCATCGTCGGCGCGAACGGCGCCGGCAAATCCACGTTGCTCAAGCTCATCGACGGCACGCTCACGCCGACAGCCGGGCATATCAACATCGGCAAGACCGTGAAGTTCGCGGTGCTTTCGCAGCGGCTCGACGAGCTGGAGAAACTCGGCAAATACAAGATCAAGGAAGTACTGTCCCGCTACAAGCCCAGCTATATCGTCGACGGCAAGGAAGTCACGCCCGGTCAGCTGATGGAACGGCTCGGCTTTGAATCCGCGCAGCTGATGACGCCGATCCGCGACCTGTCAGGCGGACAGAAGCGCCGCATGCAGCTGCTGCTGATCCTACTGGATGAGCCGAACGTGCTCATCATGGACGAGCCCGGCAACGACCTCGACACCGATATGCTCGCCGTCATGGAGGATCTGCTCGACACTTGGCCGGGCACGCTGATCGTCGTCAGCCACGACCGGTACCTGCTGGAGCGCGTCACCGACCAGCAGTTCGCACTGATCGGCGGTAAGGTGCGGCATCTGCCCGGTGGCGTCGACGATTATCTCGACATGATCGAAAAAGCGAAGACCGCAGCGCCGGCAGGCGTATCGGCTTCGCAGAAGGAGCCGGCCGGCTCCGGCGTCACTGCCACGGCGGACGACGCCCCCAAGCTCAGCGGCAAGGAATTCCGCGAGACCAGCAAACGCATCTCCGCCATCGAGCGCAAGCTCGCAAAGCTGGAGGAGCAGAAGACCGCGCTCGAAGCGGATATGGCCGCCCATGATCCGAGCGACTATGAGGGGCTGAATAAGCTCAACGGGCAGCTTCAGGCCGTCTCCGACGAGTCCGGCGCCTTGGAGGCCGAATGGATGGAATTGTCCGAAAAACTGGAGTAATCGCCGCGCGCGGCGCGCGACCTTACTTCATCATCTCTTCATAGATGCGCTTGCAGTCCGGGCAGACGGGGTATTGCGACGGGTCGTGCTTCGGCACCCAGATCTTGCCGCACAGCGCGACCACGGGCCGGCCGGTGAGCTTCGATTCGGCGATGCGATCGCGCGACACATAGTGCGCGAACCGGTCGGCGTCGCCATTGTCGGAACGGTCGGTCTGCTCCTCGGTTTCCGGACGCTCCAGCACCGCCGTCCCCGTGCCCTGGTCCGGGGTGGACAGCGGCGACACCGGATCCGCGAGATCCGCGGCGATCCCTCCTGCGACGGCGGATGTCGGCTTTAGCTGTGTTGACGGTTCAGATGACATTTCGACTCCATTCCTTCATCCATGACGACATCATAGCGGCGAATGGCCGGTCTGTCTTCCGCCGGCATAGATTCATGATAATGCCCGCATGCTACCGCTGCATGTCCGGCGTCTGAGCCCCGGCTCGCTCGTATGCGGGCTGTCCGGCGATTCGCGGTAGGCTATGCATATGACTATCGCAGTATGCCCAGGATCGTATGACCCCGTGACCGCGGGACATTTGGATGTCATTGAGCGGTGCGCCCGTTTTTTTGACGAAGTGCACGTGGTCGTGGCCGTGAACGCCGCGAAGACCCCGATGTTCCCGGCGCATACGCGAGTGGATATCATTCGTCAGGCGCTCGACCACGACGGATTCCCCGATGTCAAGGTCGCGTCCACGACCGGCCTGATCACCGACTACTGCAAGGAGATCGGTGCCACCGTCATCGTCAAGGGCCTGCGGCAGAACGGCGATTACGAGGCGGAGCTGGGCATGGCCCTTGTCAATCGCAAGCTCGCAGAGGTGGAGACGCTGTTCCTGCCGGCCGACCCGGTGCTTGAGCATATTTCCAGCTCCATCGTCAAGGACGTCGCCCGGCATGGCGGCGACGTGACCGGCATGGTGCCTGATGGCGTGGTGCCGATGCTGGACGAGGCGTTGAGCCATGAGCGTGGCGAGTGACGTCGCGACGCGAATCCCATATGATATTGTCTGGGTTTTCCGGTCTCTGATACGTGACCGGAATAAAAGTAAAGAGATGCAGCATGGATGAATCAACGAACGATGGCATCGTCAACGTCGGTGACGGCAACGACGGCGGCGCCGCCATGAATCCCGCGACCGGCACCGAGCCGGCCGCGCAGTCGACCGACGCCTACAGCGTCACGTATGCGGCCGCGGCGCGGCTGAACGATGCGCCGGAAAGCGCGGCACCTGCCAGCGTGTGGGACGAAATGTCGCACAAGCCGCAGCCGGCCGCCGCTGCGACGCACGAGAACAAGCCGGACATATCCGATTACGCGAAGCAGTCCAAGCCGACGTTCCCGATCAGTCAGCTCCCCGATTTGCGCGAGACGCTGGATCCGAAGGCCGACATGAACCCCGAGGAGGTGAAGTCCCGCGAGGAGTTCACCACCGTCTATGACATCATCGACTCGATGGAGGCGACGCTGGAGGCCGCGAAGACCAGCCTGTTCGCGCCCAGCATGGTGCGTGTGGACCGCGAGGAGTTCGCCGGTCAGCTGGACGAGCTCAAGCGGATGCTCCCGGTGCAGCTGGAGCGCGCGTCCGCGCTGATGCGCGAGGCCGAGCGGCGCTTGGAATCCGCGCAGACGCAGGCGAACGCCATCATCGCGTCGGCGCAGAGCCGTGCCGCCGACACGTTGGACGAGGCCAACAAGCAGGCGCAGATCCTCGTCGGCCAGGAGAACATCACCGACAAGGCGCGGCAGCGTGCGCGTGCGATTCTCGACAAGGCGCAGGCGCGTGCCGACCATCTGACCAATGGCGCCGACGAGTACTGCACGACGGTGATGACCGGCCTGCAGGAGCAGCTCGGCAAGCTCAGTCACGACGTGCAGGCAGGACTCAACGTGCTTGAGGAACGGCAGCGCGCGGCGGGCGAGCAGATGCCGCACCTGAACATCAACGATTATCCGGAAGCGCAGTAGGGGCGCGCCGGAGTGTAACGGAACGCGCAACAGCATGCGCGGCAGCAGCAGGGAGGAGATTTGTATGGCACGACCGGAGGATTCCGCATGGGCGGTCAGCGTGGCGCAGGTGGCGTCGCGGCCGGGGCAGTCCAAGACGGTGGACGCGGTGTTTCCCGCGCCGAGCGGCATCGGCGATGAGGTCATCGGCGTGAAGGAGGGCGCGGACGTCAGCGTGCACGGCTCGTTCGACTCGATAGTCGACGGCCTGGTGCTGACCGCTCGCATCGAAGCGCCCGTCGCGGCCGAGTGCACACGCTGCCTCAAGCCCATCAAGCGCGATTGGGGTGTGGACGTCGTCGCGTTCTTCCCCTACGAGGAGAGCGCGAAGGCCCGCTCGCACGGCAAGCCCAAGAACGAGGACGTGGAGATCGTCGCGGGGGAGGACGAGTCCGAGGACGTGTATCCGCTGAGCCGGGACGGGGCGTTCGCCGACCTGGAGGCGCTGCTGCGTGACACGCTGGTGGAGGCGCTGCCATTGCAGCCCCTGTGCCGCGAGGACTGCCGGGGACTGTGCTCGCAGTGCGGCGTCGACCTCAACGAGCACCCGGACCATCATCATGACGTGACCGATCTGCGGTTCGCGGCTCTGGCCGGGTTGAAGGCCCAGCTGGAGGCCGAGGAGCACGGCGACAAGTAACGGTGGGCGATCGGCGTGCGGGTCTGGGAACCTGCTCGCACGACGCCGCGACATGCCGTTGTACGGGCGATGCGTTAAGATACCGTACGCTTAAGCTCAATTGTTCGAACGAAACAGAGGAATAACAAATGGCACTGCCTAAGTACAAGACCTCGCGCGCCAACACGCACTCGCGTCGCGCGAACTGGAAGGCTACCGCCGCCCAGACCATCGCATGCCCGAACTGCGGCGCTCCGGCGCTGCCGCACATGGCTTGCCCGAGCTGCGGCTCCTACCGCGGCCGCGTGTACCGCGCAGCCATTCGCTCCGCTCACACCAAGTGATCGCAGCCGAATGCCGATAGCGAAATGAAGACCCTGCCATCGACGGGTGGCAGGGTCTTCGTATATTGTCACATATTGCCATCCGGACACTGCGCGTATGCGTTCAGGGCGTGCGCGTGCGGCCGGATACGGTGGACAAGGAGAAAAACATGACTGAACCTGAACCGCGCGAAGAGCTGTTCTCCGCGCTGGGCGTCACCATCAGCCCGGATCTGCTGATACAGGCGCTCACCCATCGTTCGTTCTCGCACGAACACCCCGGCACATCGAACTATGAGCGGCTGGAATTCCTCGGTGACGCCGTGCTGGAACTGGTATCGACCGAGACGCTGTTCACGCTGCATCCCGACATGACCGAAGGCCAGCTGGCGAAGATGCGCGCCAAGGCCGTTTCGGAGGAGGCCCTGTCGGCGATCGCCCGGGACAAGTTGCACGTCGGCCCATTCATCCTGCTCGGGCACGGCGAGGCGGAGTCCGGCGGTGCCGAGAAAAGCTCCATTCTGTGCGACATCGTCGAATCGCTGATCGGCGCCACGTTCCTGGAGCACGGCATCGAAGGCGCGCGCAAGGTCGTGCACCGGCTCATCGACGACACGTTGGCGGAAGTGGCCACCGAAGGACCAGCCCTGGACTGGAAGACCTCGCTGACCGTGAAGGCGCACGAGCTCGGCCTGGATGAGCCGCGGTACCGCATGAGCGTGTCCGGCCCCGAATACGCGCAGGAATTCACCGCCAAGGCCACCATCGGCCCGAAAGACGACATCATCGGCAAGGGTACCGGCACCAGCAAGCGCAAGGCGCAGCTCGCCGCGGCGGAAATGGCCTGGCATGAGCTCGACCGGTACGCGCCCGCGCTCAAGGCGGCCCGCAAGAACGGCTCGTCCAAGCACCGGCGCAGCGGCTCGGCCGGCAACTGACCAACTGGTGAACGGCGATTGCGCGATGCTGTCACCTGTATGCTTAAACTGAGAAAATACGAATCACAGACGCCATAGCCACAAGCGAACGCGCATCGTGACCGTCGGCGCACGCAAGTCATGAACGCTCGCGAGGCGCGACGGGTCCAGGCATATGACCGAACGATTTGAGTTGAGAGGACATGATGGCTCTACCCACACCATTGCAGGCGTTCAGCGGCGTTCCGAAAAACACCGCATCCGCAGACAAGCAGACGATCATCGACGGTGAGAAAATGACCGGCGCGCAGGCGTTGATTCGCGCGCTGGAGGATTTGGGCGTGCAGGACGTGTTCGGCCTGCCCGGCGGCGCCATCCTGCCGGTGTTCCACGCGATCAACGACGATACGAAGTTCCGGTTCACGCTCGTGCGCCACGAGCAGGCCGCCGGCCATGCCGCCGAAGGCTATGCGGTGGCGACAGGCCGCGTGGGCGTGTGCATCGTCACGTCCGGCCCGGGCGCGACGAACATGATCACCCCGATCGCCGACGCGAACATGGATTCCGTGCCGCTCGTCGTGATCACCGGTCAGGTGGGCGTGAACGCCATCGGCACCGACGCCTTCCAGGAGGCGGACATCGTTGGGGCGACCTATCCGGTCGTCAAGCACTCGTATCTGGTGACCCGTGCACAGGATATCCCCCGCGTGCTCGCCGAGGCGCACTATATCGCCCGTTCGGGCCGCCCCGGCCCGGTGGTCGTGGACCTGACCAAGACCGCGCAGACCGGCGAGATGTATTATTCGTGGCCGCAGCGCATGATTCTGCCCGGTTACAACCCCACCACGAAGGCGCACGGCCGCGTGATCTCGGATGCGGCGAAGCTGTTCGCGCAGTCGTACCGTCCCGTGCTGTACGTGGGCGGTGGCGCGGTGCGTTCCAACGCGTCCGCCGAAGTGGCCGAACTGGCCGAAGTGACCGGCGCGCCGATCGTCACCACGCTCCCGGCCCGTGGCATCGTGCCGAACTCGAACCCCAAGGCGCTCGGAATGCTCGGCATGCACGGCACCGTTGCCGCCACCGCGGCCGCGCAGCGCTGCGACCTGCTGGTCGCCATCGGCGCGCGCTTTGACGACCGTGTGACCGGCAAGCTCGACGCGTTCGCACCCGGCGCGCGGGTGATCCACATCGACATCGATCCGGCCGAAATCGGCAAGAACCGCGCTCCCGACGTGCCGATCGTCGGCGACGTGTCCACCGTGCTCAACGACCTGATTCCTGAAATCAAGCGTTCTCAGGCCATCGGCGGCAAGCCGAACCTCAAGCCGTGGTGGGACGAGCTCAACCGCCTGCGCGAGGAATATGCCATCGATTACGATCAGCCGTGCGATAAGCCGACCGATGGTTCGCTCGCGCCGCAGTGGGTCATCAAGCAGCTGTCCGACCATGCCGACCCCTCCACGATCTGGGTGTCCGACGTCGGTCAGCACCAGATGTGGTCGGCCCAGCTGATTGATTTCGAGAAGCCGCATTCGTGGATCTCCTCCGGCGGCCTCGGCACGATGGGCTTCGGCCTTCCGGCCGCCATCGGCGCTTCGGTCGGCTCCCAACGCGACTTCAAGGGTCGCAAGCCGGTGTGGCTGATCGCGGGCGACGGCTCGTTCCAGATGACTTCCGAAGAGCTGACGACCGCGTTCCTGGATCATGCGCCGGTGAAGATCGCCATCATCAACAACTCTGTGTACGGCATGGTGCGCCAGTGGCAGACTCTGTTCTTCGAGCAGCACTACTCCCAGACCAACCTGGCTGACGGCGATTCGAAGGAAGGCGGAGAGTTCTTCGACGTGCCTGATTTCGTCAAGCTCGCCGAGGCGTACGGCTGCGTCGGCCTTCGCGCGTTCACCGAGGACGAGGCGATTGACGCGATCAACAAGGCGAACGAGATCAACGACCGTCCGGTGCTGATCGACTTCCGCGTGTGGAAGGACGCCATGGTGT
>OLQA01002858.1_pt1 | contig 12987 bp, 6 predicted proteins | sample 1673151 | NCBI WGS metagenome assembly OLQA01 (sample SAMEA3136760, study PRJEB25190) | human gut metagenome | biome: human gut; feature: human-associated habitat; material: faeces | place: Austria | collected 2013 | reverse complement strand
ACCGGGCAGTAAAGTCAACGCCTGTGTGGAATACATCCTGCTCATCTACAAAGAAGGGGATGCGCAAAAGCTGACGCAGCTTGTGTTCTGCGACCTGTCCACGCCGCATGGGGACGGTTCGTTTAACGTCTATGACGATATCCGGGACAAACTGGTTGCAAGCGGGATTCCGAAAGAGGAGATTCAGTTCATCCATGACGCGGATACGGAAATCAAAAAGAAGGATCTGTTCGCCAAGGTCAGGAGCGGACAGGTGCGGATTTTGTTTGGCAGCACACAAAAACTTGGCGCAGGCACCAATGTTCAGGACAGATTGATCGCTCTGCATGATCTGGATGCGCCATGGCGGCCGGGCGATTTGGAGCAGCGCGCGGGGCGCATTGTGCGGCAGGGCAACATGAATCCGGACGTGCATATATATCGATATGTCACGGAAAAATCATTCGATTCGTACCTCTGGCAGACCATCGAGAACAAGCAGCGCTTTATCAGCCAGATCATGTCCAGCAAATCACCCGTCCGTGCCTGCGACGATGTGGACGAAACCGCGCTCTCTTATGCGGAAATCAAGGCGTTGTGCGCGGGCGATCCGCGCATCAAGGAAAAGATGGATTTGGACATCGAGGTCGCAAAGCTGCGCCTGATGAAAGCGGATTATCAGAGCAACCAGTTCAAACTGGAAGATCAGATTCTGAAGCAGTATCCGGAAGAAATCCGTCAGGCACAGGAGCGCGCGAAGGGCTATCGGGCGGATATGGCGCTGCTGGAAGCGCATCCGCTGCCCAAGGATGGTTTTGTCGGCATGGCGATCAAGGGAAAGCGGATTGTCGATAAAGAGGCAGCGGGCAAAATGCTTCTGGAAGCCTGCCGTCTTTCGCCGCATGATATGGAGCTGGGCGAATACCGCGGCATGAAAATGACGGTGGATTATGACAGCTATCGGCAGGAGGTCAAGCTCGTTCTGCGTGGTGAGATGTCGCATACCGTGACCATGGGAACGGATGTGTACGGCAATCTGACGCGCATCGAGAACGCGCTGGCGAATATGCCGCAAAAACTCGAAAAGGCGGAAGAACGGATTGCCGAACTGGAACGGCAGACGGAACAGGCCAAGGCGGAGCTGGGCAAACCGTTTGCGCAGGAGAAGGAGCTGGAAGCCAAAGCTGCGCGTCTTGCCGAATTGAACGCCGCGCTGAACATTGACGAAAAAAGGAAGGAACCGATGGAGAAGCGACCGATGAAGGATGTGTTGAAGGCGTATCAGGAGCGGGCAGATGCTCAGAGTCAGGGAGAAAAAGGAGGAACAAACGAATGGAACCGATGAAGAATATTCCCGTGTACAGGCATAGCGCCGCCTATGCGGTGGAGCATGGCGAGCTGGAAGCATACAAGATGTCCCGGGTGGCAGGCGTTGCCTGTCGGGATGCGATAGAAAAAGCCGTTGCGAAGCATTACAGAGATAACTGTCTGAACAAAGCGGGAGCCAGAGAGGTCATCGACGAGTTTGGCAAAGAGCGCGTGATGACGGTGCTGGCGATTACGATTCGGGACAAGTTCTACGACGGGCGATTCTCGTCCGCCAATAAAGCATGGGCGCAGGCGTTTCCGATTGAGCCGGACATCGACAGTTGGGGCGGCAACCGAAATTTGACGCTGGTTGTGCGGCAGACGCATCCGGGCTTGCTCAATCTGTTCTGCGATCAGGCGAAGGCTTACGAATCGGAAAAGGTTTCGGTGCGGGAGAAGCTGAAGGCAGCAGCGAAAAACGCACCTGTACCCTCGACGAAAAAAGAAATGGAGCGATGAAGCATCGAGCAGCAAAAGAGGGATATTCAAATCAAATTCCGAGTGACGGCGGACGAACGCGCGTTGCTGGAACGGAAGATACGGGAAGCGGGCACGACAAACATGGGCGCATATCTGCGGAAGATGGCGCTGGACGGGCTGGTGATCAGGCTGGATTTGCCGGAGCTGAAGCAGATGATATCGCTTCTGCGCTACACGAGCAACAACATCAATCAGATCGCCAAACGGCTCAACGAGAGCGGCAGAGCCTACGACACCGACCTTGCGGAGATTCTGGAAAGGCAGAAGCAGCTATGGGGACTTGCCAACAAAATTCTTATGAAGCTGTCCACCATTCAGTGAGCAGGCAGAAATATACGATAAGCCCATGCTGCCGGCATCCTTGTTTTAGGGCAGCTCTTTCTGTATAATGAAATCAAAAAGGACGGAAAACGACTATGAAATTCATTTTGAAACTGCTGCTTGCGCCCCTTATGCTGGTTTTGTGGATCGTGGAATGGGCGCTCACGCTGGCGCTCAAGGCTTCCGCCGTGGTCTGCGTCATCGCCTCCGCACTGTTTCTGCTTTCAGGTGTTTTTTACTTTGTGGACGGCAACGTGCAGAACGGCTGCATCTGTCTGGGCATTGCGTTTCTGCTTTCACCCTACGGACTGCACTATTTGGCGGTGAAGCTCACAGCGCGGTTTATCGGTATGAGAATGCTGCTCAAGGAGCGAATCTACGGATAAACGGAATATGCGGAATGTGAAAAGGCGCAGGCTCCCTCCTGCGTCTTTTTCCATGGAGGGAATATGGCGACCACACGAATCATACCCATGCACTTAAACAAGGGCAAGACGCTGGCGCAGTGCCTTGCTGACCGGACGGAGTATGGCATGAACCCGGATAAGACCGAGGGAGGCACGCTGATCTCCGCGTTCGCCTGCGAGCCGGAGACCGCCGTTTCCGAATTTGCCCTGTCCAAGCGGGAGTACCGGGAGCTGACCGGGCGGGTGCAGGAAAGCGACGTCATCGCCTATCAGGTACGGCAGTCCTTTAAGCCCGGAGAGGTTACGCCGGAGGAGGCCAACCGCATAGGATATGAATTTGCCAAACGCTTCCTAAAGGGCCGGCACGCTTTTCTCGTCTGCACCCACACCGACAAAAAGCACATTCACAACCACATCTACTGGAACTCCACGGCGCTGGACTGTACGCGGAAGTTCAAGAACTTCATCGGCAGCTACCGCGCCGTCCGCAGGCTGTCCGACCTGATCTGCGCCGAGCACCGGCTGTCCGTGGTGGAGAATCCGCAGAAACACGGGCTGAGCTACAACAAATGGCGCGGCGGTCACGACAAGCTCTCCAACCGGGATCTTCTGCGCATGGCGATAGACGCGGCGCTTGAAAAGCAGCCCCAGGATTTCGACGCGCTGCTGGCGCTTTTGAAGGATTCCGGCTATTCCGTCGCCCGAAAGGGCAGGCTGTCGCTGCGGCACGAAAACCAGAAACAGAGCATCCGTCTGGATTCCCTGGGCGAGGGATATTCCGAGCAGGAGCTTCGCGCCGTCCTTGCGGGAGGCAGAACGCACAAGCCCTTCGTCAGGAAAAAATATCCGAAGCGCAGGGAGCGCGCCACGCTGATTTCTGACATTGAGGCGAAGCTCAACGCAGGAAAAGGCTACCGCTACGATCAGGCGATGAAGGTGATAAAGCTCAAGCAGATGGCAAAGACGCTGATATATCTGGAGGAAAAGGGCTTTGCCGATTTCGACGCGCTTGTCAATGCCGCCGCCGATGCGGAGAAGCGGTTCTATGATTTGAGTGCGGCCATAAAGACGGCGGAAGCGCGTATGGGCGAGATACAGACCCTGCGGACGCACATCATGAACTATTCCAGGACGCGCAGCGTTTACACCGGCTACCGCAAGGCGGGGTACTCGAAAAAATACCTTGCGGAGCATGAGGGGGATATCCTCATCCACAAGGCGGCGAAGAAAGCCTTTGATGCGTTTGGCCTTAAAAAGCTGCCCACGGTCAGGAGCCTGAACGAGGAATTTGCAAAGCTCCTGTCGGAGAAAAAGGCAGCCTACGCCGAGTACCACCGGGCGCAGGAGCAGATGCGGGAGCTGCTGATCCACAAGGCGAACGCCGCCTATCTGCTGGGGCTGGATGAACAGAACCGGCAGACCACCGAGCGGCAGCGCGAGGAAAAATAGCGATGGCACATCGCGCAGCCACAGATGAAATCTGTGTTGCAGGGGGTATGGGGAACGCCCCATCAAGCAAAAGGCGGGGACTCGTCAGAGTCTCCGCCTGGTGTCTTTTGGCTCCAAAAGACCTTGCTTGCCACGTTTGTTGCTCTAACTGTATTGCTGGAAATGGTTTGTGATTTTATTGCTGTATTTAAGCGTGCAGAAATAAGCTCATCCTTCCATTTGTACATCCAAATCATCAAAATATATCTCACAATATGACTTGACAACAAAACCTGATAATGGTAAAATACCGTTTCGTTAAGCGTGCCTTCAATACTGGCGCATATGGTGGCGAAGTAATCATGTTAATTATTTGGTCACAAGTCTGTGGTGAATTAGTTTTTCATGAGGATAACCGAAATAGGATAAGCAACTTCCAGTTTTGTCAACTCTTCCTGAACGTGTTCTAAAACATCTGCAACAAGCCGGTATTAAAAATCTCGACACGCAAGGAGTATATAAATGTATAAAAAAACAAAGATCAGCGGGCTTCTAAGCCTTGTGCTAATCGCAGCAACCCTCTTCGCAGCATGCTTGTTTCAACCATTAAAAGCTGTTGCTGAAGAAACAAATGAAATTAGTCAGATTAGAGCTCTCAACAGCATTTGGACGAGCAATAATCAAGAAAAAGTTTTAACTGCACCTGTAGTTGGTGAAGACATTTCCATCAGAGAAAAACATGTTAAACATTTTCTTCGAGATGACTCACTTGTTATAGCGGCTGTTTATCCATGCAGTGTTCACTACATGAAGAACGGTGTGTGGACGGACATAGATAACCGATTGAATCCTGTAACACTTTCAGATGGCAGGCAAGTTTATAGAAATAATGCAAATTCTTATACAGTTTCCTTTGCCGCTTCTGCCTCTGGTACTGAACTTGTTCGAATAGAAAAGAAAAATGTTAGTTTGTCTTGGTCTATCGATAATGCCTCATCAAACTCTACGGCAACAGTAACGCAATCAGCGAATGAAGATCAGGATCTGACAATACTTCCCAATCTTGCTTCTGCCATTTCCTATTCCGATGCATTTGAGAATGCAACTGTCGAATACCATGTTCTTCCAGACTCAGTTCGTGAGTTTATTACGCTTAATTCAAGGCCAACAAAAACACCTGAATTTACGCTGACTTTGAAATGTGATGGGATTATTCCGGTAATGGACGAGAGCGGTATGATACTGTTTAAGGATGAAACGGACACTCCTGTGTTTGCCATATCAGCTCCGCATATGGCAGATGCTTCCGGTGAAACTTGTTCTGAAATAGTAACAACACTTACTGCAAAAAAAGGTTCATCAAACGAATTCATTTATTCGATGATACCTTCGTCTGCGTGGCTCAATGCTTCATCTAGATCATACCCTGTCACGATCGATCCTGATGTTATCACCGACCTTGATACCTCTTCAGTTTTTGATACATATGTAGACGAGGAATATGCCGACAGCAATTTCTATCTAATTCCTCGCCTCAAGGTTGGGTCGCTTGGTGGTTATGAACATATTTCATACATTAAGTTTAATGAGCTGCCTGTACTGAAATCTGGAGATGTGGTCGTAAATGCTGAGCTGAACTTGATACGAGCACAAAACCTTGGGGTAACGACATCCAAAGAAATAGATTTGTATGCCGTCACGACGAATTGGAATTCGGACGCGGTAACATGGTCAAACCAACCTGCATTGAGTTCCAAAATAGAATCAATTTCTTTTACCTGCGAGCCTTCGGAAACAATGAACTGGGACATTACGGGACTTGTTAAACATTGGTATGCCGAAAATAACAATTTCGGTTTGGCGCTTAAAGCCGGAGCCGCCAACAACAAGTTTACAGAGTTTTTTTCATCTGAAATTGCCGATGCATCGATACGCCCGGTTGCAACGATTACATATACAAACGCTGCCGGCATTGAGTCAACGTGGTCATATCATCAGCAAAATGCCGGTAAAGCAGGAACAGGTTATGTAAATGATTTCAATGGCAACCTCGTTATTGTTCACGATGATGCTTCAACGAGCAGCAATATTATGCCTGCTTCCGTCAGTCATGTTTTTAACGGTGATACAAAGGACACCGCGAGTGTTTTCGGTAAAGGATGGACTTTAAACTATGCTCAAAACTTAAAATTCGTTACCTTATCAGGAAAAAGTTACTATATTCACACAGATGATGATGGTACGCGTCATTACTATAAACAGGATCCCGACAACGCATCTAAATACGTAAATGAAGATGACTCTTCCCTTGAGCTTACCGTTGTATCGGATAAGCTGGTTATAGAAGATTCCGCACACAATAAAACAGTCTTTAATTCAGCAGGAAAGCTCCTGAAACTGAGCGATCGAAATGGTAATGAGTTGACTGTTAATTATAATGCAGCAGGCAATATCAGCAGCATTAACGATGGTGCAGGGAACGTGCTGACATTCTCATACTCTGGGGGTAAACTGTATAGCGTAAGTAATGCAAGCGGTTTGGTCGTTCGATATACTTACGATTCCAATGACAGTCTAGTGAGAATCACTTATTCAAATGGTGAGTACTCCTCCTATTCTTATGATTCCAACGGAAACCTGATTTCCGTCCTGAATCATGACGGTTATGGGATAAACTACTCCTATAGCTCTTGTTTACCATATCGTGTTGTGAAAGTTGCAGAACACGGCGGAACTGTTCAAGGGTGCAGCCTTTCAATAGTATATGGATGGAATGCTACGAGTTTTGAAGATGACCAAGGACGCATCAACATTTATCAATTTGATAATGCGGGTCAGATAGTTTCAATAAGAGACGTTAATGGAAGTGCACAGTATGCTGCATATGACAGCCATGAAGGTAGAAAAACCTACCTCAGCGCTATTTCTAAGCTTCAGATACCGAGTCTTAACATGCTCATGAACTCAAGTTTTGAAGATTCGGAGGCATGGTATAGTCCAACCGGAAGCGTCATTACATCTGCTAGTCTCTCGTCTGAAGCTTACTTTGGAGTAAATAGTTTGAAGCTGAACGCAGGCGACAGCTATTATCAATCAGTCGTTCTTGAACCGGGAAAAACTTATACGATTTCTGGGTATTTTAAAGGGCAGTCGGGCGCAGTTCTTAATGCTGCATATTTTGGGACAAAGAATTATTCAGTTGAAAGCGTATTTCTCAATGCAAGCAAGCTCATGCTTCCGCTTGGAGAATCAGCTGAATTAACAGCAACAATCCTCCCGGAAAACGCAACCAATACCAACGCAGAATGGCTGACGAGCAATGCATCTGTCGTCACTGTAGATTCTGAAGGTTCACTTAGTGCCGTTTCAGTGGGCTCAGCCGTTGTCACTGTTGTTGTCGATGGTCATTCGGCAAGCTGCATTGTGGAGGTTTATGAACCTCAGGTCGCTGTAACAGGAATAATGCTGAGCCAAAGTGTTGTTTCCATGCAGAAAAATTCAGAGGTTCAGCTCACAGCAACCGTTCTTCCATCGAATGCGAGCAATAAGGACATTGTCTGGAGCAGCTCTTTACCGTCTGTTGTCACCGTTGATGACAACGGAAATCTGACCTCTCACGGAATAGAAGGAAGTGCAACAGTAACTGCAACAACGGTTGACGGCGGCTTTACTGCACACTGCATTGTTTCAGTCGGCTCTGAATCATCAATGCACAATTCTTCCGTTAAAGTTTCCTATCAGGATTTTGATGGGATATCCATACCCGCAAGTGATGAATGGCAGCGCTGCAGCTTTACATTTACTGTTCCTGAAAATGTCCGGAATAATACCGTACGCATTAAAGTATCCCTTCCAAACGGAGCAGCGGGTGCTGTTTATGCAGACTGCCTGATGCTTGATGAATCAAGCGGTGCCGATAGGTACAACCTTGTTAAAAACGCAGACTTTACCAACGGTTTAGCGGCTTGGAGCATAAGCGATTCCGGACAAATCAGCGGAATAACGACTTCGGATGCACTCCACCCGTCATCATTCAGTGCCGGCGTCGCCAAAGTTGTAGGTAATCCTGCTGGCGAGGCTAAACTAAGTCAAACAATAAGTGTATCCGGTGTAAAAAATGATAGATTCACATTCGGCGGTTGGATGCGTTCCGATTCTATCCCTATGTTTACCGATGGCGAAATCGAATATGGAACGAGGAAACTAACTGTTGATTTCTGCAATGGAAATTCGGTTGTTAATTCTTGCGATGTCTACTTTTCCGCCGATTGCAGCACCTGGCAATATGCCTGCTCCGCGGCAATTGCTGAAGGAACATTCACATCCATAAGGATTACTGCTGATTATTCAAATAACTGCAACGAGGCATACTTTGATGGTTTGCAGCTCTATAAGGATGCATTCTGCGAGTATTTCCGCTACAATGATGACGGTGAGATTTCTGAATCCGAAGATTCCGAAGGCAACACCACCCATTACGAATATGATGATAATGGGAATCTTATCTCTGTTACCGATGAAGAGGGCAAGACGACCACCTATACCTATGACGACCATGGTAATATGCTGACCATGACTGCCCCGGACGGGCTTTCATACGCATATACTTATGATGCGTTTGGTAATCAGCTTACCTCAAAAGTCATTGATTCTTCAAACACATCAAGCTATGTACAAACTTCCTCGTCCTACTCTGCCAATGGTGCTTTTCTGGTCTCGTCATCCGACAGCAAGGGTAATGTTACCCAATATGGATACGATCAGACAGCCGGTAACCTGAACTACATCATTGATGGAAACGGTAACATCACATCATATGTTTATGATTCTATGGATCGTGTTATCGGAATGTCATCGGTCGTAGGCGGAAACACTGCTCAGGTTGAATACAGCTATACCGGCGATAACCTTACAACTATTGCTCATAATGGTTTTAACTACGGTCTCAGCTACGATGCTTTTGGCAACGTCATCGGTATCAACGTAAATGGCGATTCAATTACATCGTATTCGTACGACTATACGAGAGGATTGCTTGCTCAAACTTCATATGGCAACGGTTTTTCGGAACATTATGTCTATGATGATATGGACCGCATTTCTGAGATAAAACATGGATCAGTAACTGTATATCGTTATTCTTATAACGGAGAAGGCAGTCTTGCTTCAGTTGAAAACTGCCTCACTGGCATAAACACCGATTATTTTTATAACTCTGACGGAACTCTGATGCTGACGTCAGCAACGGATGGAACGGTATGCCGATATGAGTATCTCAATGGAATGCTTTCAAAAGTGCATCAAACTGCAAATGGAAGTACCTGGACGACCGAATATGCATATGATGAAGATGGCAACACCGAGAAGGTAACACTTAACAGCGGCGTCACAATAACAGAAGCACAATCTGTATTTGGACAGCGGACAGGCAGAACCTACAAGAACGCCGAAAATGAAACCATTCTCGATGTTTCGATAAGTTATCTTGAGAATGCAAACGGTTCAAAATCGGAATATCTCGGCAGTTACAAGAATGGTTCTGATGCCGCCTACGTATATAGTTATGACGGAAACGGCAATATAACGAGCATAGTTCACGGAAATGAAAGAACCACGTATGTATATGATGGCCTGAACCAACTTATTCGAGTTAATGATTCGGCGTCAAACACTACCACCATATACACTTACGATCAGGGTGGAAACATTATCTCGAAGATTGAATACAATTACACCTCCGGGAGATTACCGAGCAATACGCGAAACACCTATACCTATTCGTATGACAGTGAATGGAAGGACCTGCTTGTAAGCTATAATGGAGAAGCCATAACCTACGATGAAATTGGGAACCCCCTCTCCTACTGCGGTTATGACATGACCTGGAACGGCAGACAGCTCCACAATATGTATAACGCCGAAAAGAATCTTACATTCACCTATGATGAGAATGGAATGCGTGTCGGCAAGGATGCGGTAAGCACAGTCGGCGGCAATAAAAGCAGGCTCGATAAAACTACCTACACCTATGCGGGGTCACAGCTCGTTTCAGAGATAAGACGCAATGTCAATGGTATCGTAGCGGCTGCAATGCAGTACAGCTACGATACGGACGGCACTATGGTCTCTGTGAAATATAACGGCACTGAGTATTACTATCTTCGCAATGGGCAAAATGATATCGTTGGTATTATTGATAGAAGCGGCACCACTGTGGTAGAATACCGATATGACGCATGGGGCAAGCTGCTTTCAACAACCGGCTCTCTTGCTTCAACGCTGGGAAAGGATAATCCCATCCGCTATCGCGGGTATTACTACGATACTGAAACAGGATTGTACTATCTGCAGTCTCGCTATTATGACCCCGATACCGGAAGGTTCATAAATGCTGATGATGTTGATTTCATCGGTGTAACCGGAACAATTCCTTCTCATAACCTTTTTGCTTATTGTGAAAATAATCCGGTGAATTTAGTAGATGCAACCGGTTGCTATGCTTGGTATGATTTTTATCGAGCAAGATGGTTCGTTTCGGGTGCAATAAACCTTGCCATTTCATTAATTGTCGGTGGAGCCGTCAGTGCTGTGAGCAAAACGCTCGAGAAATTTATTAAAAAAATGGGACGTCGAGCCGCCGCCAATTATATAACACACACCTTGAGAACAAAGCTTTTAAAAGCTGGACTGAAGGCGATGATTGCAAATAAAATTGTAAAGTCAATAGGGGCAATATTTGCGGTCATTTCTGCGTTCTTTGATATTGGCGGATTTATCTTTGACTGGATTGATGCCCACGATAAGCGTCCAAACAGCGGATATATCGATTGGTAATTACGGAGGATTCAAATCATGAGTACATTAGCTTTCAGTGCAGGAATGGCCGCACCGTTGGTTTATCTGAGTTTCAGTTTCTATGACCGATACGGCTTCAGCAAAAAGCTTTGCAATGCATTTTGTGCGGCAAGCTGTATCGCTGCGGCTCTGACCGCCTTGCTGTCAATCGTGCTGAAACTGTCGGTTGAGTTTGCAGTGCTTTCCTGCATAGCTCTGCTTGCCTGCTGTTTCATCGGGCGGGCGTTCTTCCGAAACAAAAAGGAACGAACCTGTTCGGAGAATGCTGCCTCTGCACGGATAAACCTCATCGTTCGCATTTTCATTGTCGCGTTGCTGCTGTGCATCGGCTTTTTCAGGCAGAAATTGTTTGATGCACTGCTGAAACAGGGTGCTTACAGTTTCTTTTACTGTGCGGCATGGTTCCTTGCTTTAATTCCGACCACTGTTCTGAACGCGGCAGACATTCTGCGGCCTATGTGCAGGCGGCAAAAGGCAGAGGAGCAGCTCCCTTAATTATATCAAAAAGAAGTGTTAACATGACTGTTTTTATCTAAAGCTTTTTGAAGGTCTATGTAATATCACTGTAGATTGGTTTGGATTTCTGCCTTTGACTTGCATTATAGTCGGACTGTTCTGCGGCGATAAACCATACAGACTGCTGCTGCGCTCTCTGGCTTTCGTGCTGATTGCACTGCCTGTATTTTTCAAGTTTAAGAACGAGGAAATTGCACTCGAGTTATTTATGGTGTCTATAGGCAGCTTGGCTCTGTCAACATGGTACTGGTTTCGGGTTCGAAAGATTCCTGAATTACCCGAAGCACTGCGACTGGCACACAAAGCACTTATGGCACGGCTTTCGGAGCGTTTAAAAATAAAAAGCCCAAAAAGAAAGAGTAATTCTTCAAGTAAAAACCCGCTGTCGAAACAATGACTCAGCATTCAATGGTTTTTGAATCAACAGAATAGGGCGAAAGAATTGCAGAAAGGGTTTTTATCCCAACTCACCAAAACAAAACCGGGCAACTCATGATGGGTTGCCCGGTTTGCTGCATTTGCATATAAGCGAGAACGCGGTTTCAAAGCATATAATACGCTCAAATAATATTTTACATAAGCTTGCCTTTAAAAACACTTGACAAATGTTGACAAAATTCGGTATACTGTGAGTATGAACATCGGTTTGTTATTCGTCAGTCCGTGTTCGAGTAAAATCAGGAGAGATATATGAGAAAAACGTATAGGATTACTTCATTGTTCCTGGCAGTCGTCTGCCTGTTTGCCTTCTCTCTGTTTCAGCCCGTTTACGGGCTCACCGAGCTTTCGCGTGAAAACCGCAGGTTTGCAGCAGCGGCAGAAGAATTGAATTCTGTATGGGATAACCCGAACGGCAATGCACTCGGTTACAGTCCTCTCACAGGCGAAATCGAATCCGAACGCGGCGAGTATTCAAAGGATTTTCGCCGTGCGGACGGTGCGGTCGAAAAGGTCATCTACTCCGACCCCGTTCACTTTGAACAGAACGGAGAATGGCAGACCATTGACAACAGTCTTGTCGCCGAAACGGATGCGGACGGCATCCTGAGGTATAAAAACACTGCCGGTGATTTTACCGTACGCTTCGGCGAAAACCTTTCCGGTGAAATTGTCTCCGTTGAATACATGGGGGAAACGCTCTCTGTTGCATTGAACAGCCTGTCCTTTGCCAACCTTTCAAACGGACTCACCGCCGCAGACTTTCATGCGGAAATTCAAAACAACTCAACCGATACAACGGACCTGACGGATCAACAGCGCGATTCCCTGCTTCGCTTCCCCGACTGCCTGTCAAGCATTGTTCGATATGTTCGCTCCGAAACCGACGACAGCGCAATCCTCTCGTACTCTCTTAACGGAAAAACAATATCTGAATTTATAACCCTCTCTTCTCGTCCGTCAATGGCGCAGAGTGAGGATTTTTGTTGGTCATTCAACATAAAGACATCACTCACGCCGAGAATGCAGGGCAATACCGTCCTGCTTGAAAACGGCAAGGGCGAAACCGTCTTCACCCTTCCTGCACCGTATATGTTCGATGCAGCAGATGCGGAAAGCACCGATTTCGAGGTTTCGCTTGCTCCGAATTCAACTTCGGACGGATTCATCTATACCATGGTTCCGAGTTTTGCGT
>OLQA01002856.1_pt1 | contig 12992 bp, 9 predicted proteins | sample 1673151 | NCBI WGS metagenome assembly OLQA01 (sample SAMEA3136760, study PRJEB25190) | human gut metagenome | biome: human gut; feature: human-associated habitat; material: faeces | place: Austria | collected 2013 | reverse complement strand
CCCCAGAATTCCATATTCCAGGCCCTGTTTAATGCATCAATTGTCTTATACTTATCTTTCAGCCACACACGGAATGCCTTCTGACAGTTCTCACAGAAACACTCGTTTCCATATTCGTTGCTGACATGCCAGCAGGTCACATGTGGATTGTCTGCATAGCGCTCTGCTAGTTTATATGCCAGTTCACGCGCATAATGTTTAAACACCAAAGAATTCGGGCAGGCATTGTGACGGCCGCCAAATTTGTGCTGTCTTCCTTCATAATCGGTAAACATCACTTCCGGATATTTGCGCACCATCCATCCCGGAAGGGCTGCCGTGGAAGTGGCAAATACGATATCGTAATTTTCTTTCGAAAGCATATCCACGATCTCGTCAAGCTCATCAAAATTATATTCATGCTCCGATGGCTGGATCTTTGCCCATGAAAATACATTGATTGTCGCGGTATTGATGTGTGCATCCTTAAAAATGCGCATATCTTCCTGCCAGATATCCTTCGTCCACTGATTCGGGTTGTAATCTCCTCCGTAGAGGATTCTCTTAAAATGCATGCTCATAGTTTTCTCCTTTTCTTTCTGTGTACTCACAAAATCAAAGGAAGAAATGACTCCCGGAGTACATCGCTTTTAAAAAAGTAAGATTACTGCCAATGTTCCCATACAAAGACAAAAAACAAGGACAACTTTCTTTTTTCCGGTATATTCTTTTTTCATTTGACAAATCCTTTCATTTAAAAATACAGACAGTTGTCTCTTTTCTTCCTGCTGATAGTACATATCATCCGAAAGGAGATTCCTTCCTGCATTCAAAAACATTCTTTGCTCTTCCTTGGATAATTTTTCTTTCCATACTTTTTCTAATATTTTTTCATAAATATTAAAAAAGCTTTCCTCTATATTTTTAGATAACGCAAGAGAAAGTTCAAAAAAAAATTATGCCAGAGACTGTCGGTACGTTCACTCAATTCTCCAAATAAAAGGGGCAATGGTGTTCTTGTATTTCGGATTTCCGATTCAAGAATTCTGTACAATAATTCCCCCTCTTCTAAAAGCCGGATATGTTCTGCATCACGCTCCATAATCTTTACTCCAAAAAGATAGGAAGCCATAAGGATAAAACATGCACCTAATAATTTTGCCATAACAACTCCTCTCCTTGTTTCGCATATATACGAATCCTTCTCTCTGCTTTTTTTCCTTTTTCTAAATATATGTACCGTTCAAAAGGAAATTGTTTCAAATATTTTCCAACTACCGGCCGAAAAAATAAATCCTGTAGAGAACTGCCATGAATCGTCATTAAAAGTTTACATCCGCAATTTCTCACATAAGCTAATGCTTTCATATCCTCTTTCCCCCCAATTTCATCTGCCGCAAGAATTTCCGGTGTCATCGTTCGAAGCAACATTAACATCCCTTCCGCTTTTGGACAATGATCCAGTAAATCAGTCCGTTTTCCCAGATAAAATCCTTCTCCCATCCTTGTGCGGTTTCCGATTTCGCTCCGTTCATCGACAACGGATACATTTTTCCCGGAAATACTTCCTGTGCCATCAGATAATAAACGAATCAGATCTCGTAAATACGTTGTTTTTCCACATCCCGGAGCAGAAACTAGTAATGTATGGAAAAATTCTTCTCCTTCAAATAACCATGGAACGATTGGCAGTGCACAATTTTTCACTTCTCTTGCCACACGAAGATTTATAGAAGAGATATTTTTTATCTGTGGTTTTTCTATACCATCATAATAATATTTTCCACACAGACCTGCCCGATGTCCTCCTTTTAACGTAATATATCCTTCTCCGATTTCTTCTTTATAAGCAAACACAGAATACTGGCTTAACTTTTCAAAAATAATTTTTAATTCTTCCGATGACAAAATCCAGTATTCTTCTTTTTCTTCTTGTTTTTGTAAAAAATAAGATTGGATTCGGGCAGCTGGGTGTAAGTGTGGCTGGTGGCGTTTCCCATAACATTGGTCAGCTGCTGGTGGCGATTCCGGCAACACATACGGTGGGACTGTTGTATTATTATGCTCCGGCGCTGATGGTGTCGGGAGTTGTGACGGGACTGCTCATTGGGGTGCTGACTAAGGAAGTTTTAAAAAGAATTCCGTAAGGTATTAGTACCGGACGCGTTTGGACTGGATATATTCCACGCGGGGAGGCGCAACATTCCGCGGAGCTAACTGCTAACTGCGACTAAACATCTCAGGAGAGCCTTCGATGTTAAGTCTTCGTAAGCAGTGGATCTCCGCTCCATTAAGGGCGCGCCTTGAATGCCCCGCTTAGGAATATACCCAGCCCAAATGCTGTTGGTTGAAAAAGAGCTCCAGGCGATAGTTTTGAACTATCGTCGGGAGCTCTTCTTGCTATTCCATAAGCTATCAGTTTCTATGAATCTATCATGGACAACTTATAATTCGTTTACTATATATCCGTCTTTCATTAATTCGAATTTATCCATCAATCCACTTGTCACATACACATTTTTGTCTTCATCAACGAATACGGCTTCTGCATCATATTTCTCTAAAAGAGGTTTCGCGGCGTCCATACCCAGGACGAAGCAAGCGGTGGAAAGGCCGTCGGCCAGATAACCCTGGTCGCAGATGATGGTAACAGAGGTGAGACCATTCCAGACCGGGTAACCGGTCTTTGGATCCAGGATGTGGTGGTAGCGGATTCCATCATCTATGAAGTATTTTTCGTAGTCGCCGGAGGTGGAAAGGAACTGGTTGGCGTCCAGGGTGATGGCGCCAAGGTAGTCACCTTCGGTGTCACGGGGATCGGTGAGGGCTACTTTCCAGGGGGAACCGTCTGGCTTTTCGCCGTAGGTCATGACACTGCTGCCGCCTAGGTTCAGGATCATACCAGAAACATCGGGCTGGCTTCTAAGGTAGTCCATAATCAGGTCACAGCCCATGCCTTTTCCAACGGCACCAAGATCCAGGGTACAGCCATCAAGAAGGGTTACATTGTTTCCGTCCATCTGAATTTTCTCGTATCCCACTTCGGGAAGAAGAGTGTCAATTTCGGACTGGTCCGGGACATGAGGATTCTCGCCGTCAATGTCCCACAGACGGATGATTTTTCCAAGGGTGGGGTCAAAAGCACCGTCGGATTCCTGGGAAAGCTGGCGAATTTTCTCAAGGTCGGCGGCAAGTTCATCAGAGACTTCCATGGTCTTGCCATCAGCATTGTTCAACTGAGAAATCTGGGAGTTTTCCTCTGTCCAGGAAAGGAGGGTGGTTTCCATTTCGCGGAGCTTTTCGCCAATCTGGGTGTTGATGTCCTCGCCTGAGGTATAAAGGGTTTCGGAAACTACCGTGTCCATTGCGAAATCTGCGTTGGTGTATTTTTCCACGTCAGATGCATAAACAACTGTAGTTGTTTTTCCCAGTACTGTTGCGGAAATGACAGTGAGAAGCAGGCTGCCCCAGAGGATTCCTGCCGCACTTCTCTTTCTCAAATGCCTTCTCCCATTAAACATATCCAAGCAGGTAAGTGATTGACCTCTGGACTGCTTTTTATAATGTACCTTAATTAAATCGAATTCATTCTGAAATCTTACTTTACTTCTTTTTTTACTCATATCCTGTTCTTTCTGATTTTATTTTCTCTTACTTTCCAATAGCTTTCGCCCATCTTTTCCAAGCGCGTGTTTAAAAAGAGCTCTCATCTTTCATCTTCGGAATCCCGATCCGGATATTCTTCTTCGGGCAGATTCCCTGGCAGGCGTGGCAGCAGATACATTCTCCTGAGAGAAGGGTATCACCGTCAATGTCCAGATGAGCAGGACAGCGCTTTTTGCAGGCTCCGCATTTCGCCGGACAGGTGCTTCTGTCACGGTTGAACAGTGCAGAGGGTGCTATAGGCATTATAGCAAAAATCGCGCCCATTGGGCAGAGGAACTGGCAGAAAAATCTTTCCTGGGTGCACATTCCGATCATGATCAGAAGCAGCAGCACAATCCCCACCTTGTAGGCGGCGCCGGGAAGTCTGCCAGCGGTGAGCATGGAAAACACATCCCAGGGGCTCATGCCCTGAAGCTTGCTGTACCAGCCGGTAAGGATAGATACAAGGAGCACCAGAAGCCAGATATATTTCACCTTCTGCAAAATACGAATGGCTTTTTCTGAATATCCGTGACGGCCTTTTTTATGAAAAACCTTCTGGCGGATAAACACAGTCAGCTCATACAATGCATCCCCAAGGGAACCAAATGCGCAGGCATATCCGCAGAAATGCCGTCCGAACAGGCAGGTTACCACCAGCAGCACGGCAGTCACATCCAGAAAGGAATTCCAGCTGATTGTCTGATGTGCTGCGATTGCCTGAAAAATGGACTTCACGCCTGCGAATGCCGTGGAAAAAAGTGCCGGAGCAAAAATGAAAAACAGAAGCTGGATGCCGGCGCGGATCAGCCGGATTTTTCTCTGTCTCTTTTTCATTGATTTTCCGCCTTTCCAAGTGCATCATTTACAGCGTTGATAATTCCAGTGGAACTGAAGGTTGCGCCGGAAATGGTGTCAACGTCTGTACTCTGGGAAGCCAGAATGGTGCTGATCACGCCCTGTCCCTGGGAAAGGTATGCAGAGTCTTCGCCTGGTGCACTTACCACCTGAATGTCTGTAATCGTGTCATTTTCAAGTGTAACCTGAACCTGGATGTTGCCGCCAAAGCCCTGGCCGTCTCCTGTGTAGGTTCCGTTTTTGTAGACAAGATCTTCACTTTCTTCCTCAGAAGAAGCGTTCTCAGCCTCTGTCTCATCTGTATTTTCGTCATCTTTTTTCGCGTCCTCGGAAGCATCCCCGGAAGCCGCTTCTTCCGTCTGGGCTTTCTGATTCTTCGCTTCCTCTTCTGCTTTTTTCTTCGCCTCTTCCTGCGCTTTTGCAACCTCTTCAAGGGCACTTAATATCTCATCCTGCTGTTTTTCCAAGGCCTCCACTCTGGTTGTCAGACTGGCGATCTGCTGGTCTTTTTCGGTATCACTGTCTTTTTTCTGCATGGAGTTGTAGCCAAGGACGGCGCCAACGATCAGAAGCAGACATAAAACTCTCATAATAAAACTCTGGTATTTCATGGATTATGCTCCTTTTGCCTGATTTAATGCATTTCGAAATGCCTGAATAATTCCCTGGGAAGAATATGTGCATCCAGATACTGTATCTATACTGTCTGCGGACTGCTTTCCCATAACCTGTCCAAGAATTCCCTCCCAGGCTGTATCTGCATATTCTTCATCATCATAGGAAAAATAAGTTGCTCCCACAATCTGTCCTCCGGATATTGTTACTGTAACCTGTACACTGTCTGGTCCGTCATTGCCTTCTCCAATGCCAGTGTAGGTTCCATCTGTATATGCACCAGCAGGCACAGGCGTGGGTTCTGGCGTAGCTGTCGGTTCCGGCGTCACAGAATTCTCCGGTATATCCGTCGGTTCCGGCGCAGAAGTTGGCGCAGGCGCTTCAGTAGGCTCTGGTACAGCTGTAGGCTCCGGCGCAGTCGTTGGTTCTGGAACAGAAGTCGGCTTTGGCGTATTTGTGGGATTCGGCACCTCAGTGGGTTCCGGCGTTACAGAAGGCTGTACCTCTGTATTTTTTGCCTGCTCCAGTGCTATTTTAGACGCATCCAGAATTCCCATAGAAGAAAATGTTGCACCACTTACAGTGTCAATTCCTTCTGTACTCTGCTTTTCCAGTATTTTAGGCTGTATGGATCTCCATGCCTTATTGAAAAAGCTTCGGGTATCTGAGTTTGTATTTGTTACTTCCGTAATTTTTCCATCTTTAATCGTCAGTGTTATGTTAACCTTTCCAGAATATCCCATTGCAGACCCTGTATAGGTGCCATCTTTCAAAAGATTTACAACCGGCTGCTCATCTGACGGATTATCCGGAGTCTGGGTAGGCTGTGGAATCTCTGTTGGAATTGGTGTTACAGTTTCATCAGGTACAGCAGTCGGTGTTGGAGTTATATCTTCTCCCTTTGAGTCTGCAGTTCCTGATTGATCAGCCTTTGAAAGAGCCTGGGATAAAGCTCCGAGAATTCCATTTGAAGAAAATGTTGCGCCACTTACAGTATCAATTCCAGAAGTACTCTGTCTGGAAATCACATTGGACTTGATTGTTTTCCATGCTTTATTAAAAAATTCAGGTGTGTCTGTATTTGTGTTGCTTATTTTTTTGATTTTTCCATTTTTTATTGTAACCTTTACTGTTACGGTTCCATCAAAGCCTTCTGCCTGTCCCTCATATACGCCATCTTTATAACTGACAGAAGTATCCTTCTTCGGTTTCTTTGCAGGTTTTGGCGTTGGCGTTGGTGTGGCAGCCGGTGTGGCAGAATCACTGTTTCCTGCCTGTGAAAGGGCATTCTGTACTGCCTGGATAATTCCGTTTGAGGAATAAGTTGCACCGCTGACTGCATCCACATTAGGGGACTGGCTTGATAAAACCTTACTTACAACGCCCTGTGCGGAGGCAAAATAAGAGCCTGTTTCTCCAGCGGCACTCAATATATCAACAGCTATGATTTTCCCACCTGATACAGTTACCTGTACGGTAATCGTTCCTCCAAAGCCAGTACCGCTGCCCTGGTAAGTTCCATCTTTATAGCCACCTTCCGGAACTTCTGTAGTTGGTGTAGTGGTGGAGCCCTGACCTACCCCTGAAGATGCAGCCGTTTTTACTGGAAGGGTCTTTGAGCTTCCTTTTTTTATACCACTTTTTTTCTTTGAAATTTTGGAAGTTTTTTTCTTTGAAGAAGCTGATGATGTATTTTTTCCTGCTTTCAGCAGACTCTCCTCTTCTGCCTCGTCGTCTGCTGCCTCATAGGAATAAGCTGTTTTCAGAAGCGATTCCAGATCCTGGGATTTTACAACCTCCCTGGTTTCAGAAGTCACTTCTTTTCCACTGCTGCCAGCCTGAACACCTGCTGCAGCCACAGCCGCAATAACCACTGCTGCCGGAGCAAGCTTCACCAGATTCTTTTTTTCAAAAGGATTCTTATCACTGTCTCGTTTTTTCATGCTGTCTCCTGTTAAAATATGTAGTAAAATAATTTTCTTTTTACAAGCAAAAGCAGGGGCTGTTAAAAACGGCCCCCGTTCCTTTGCCTTGCTTTTGCACAAGTATTATTTGTTATCGTAAAAGCTTTGTAATCATTATTTTACTTTTACTTTGAATTTCTTAGATACTCCATTACTTGTAACAGTGATGGTTGCAGTACCTTTCTTCTTACCTTTTACAACACCTTTTGCAGTAACAGTCGCTACTTTCTTGTTGCTGGACTTGTATGTTACTTTTCCAGATGGTGTTGCGGTTGCTTTGATTTTTACTGTTTTGCCTTTCTTGATTGTTGCAGAAGATTTTGCAAGCTTCAGAGAAGGTTTCTTAACCTGGATTACTATCTTCTGAGTGTAAGTTCCAATTTTTACAGTAATGGTTGCCTTTCCCGCTTTTTTCGCTTTTACAACGCCTTTGGAGGAAACAGTAGCTACTTTCTTGTTGCTGGATGTAAATTTAACTTTTCCAGTTACATCATTTTTTACAACTGTAATAGTTGTAGAGGTTTTTCCTTTGGTGTAAATTGTGGAAGCTTTTGCAGTTGCTGTAATTCCTTTGGCCGGTGCTGCAGTCGGTGCAGGAGTTGCAGTTGGCTGTGCAGGGGTCGGTGTTGCGGTTGGCTGTGCCGGGGCTGGGGTTGCGGTCGGCTGTGCCGGGGTTGCGGTTGGAGCCGGAGCTTTTACAAGCATGTTAAGAGCTTCTCTTAAATGTCCGATCTGCTCTTCTACACCATAAGTTGTCTGGTTCTTAATATTTGCAAGCATTTCCTCGCACTCTTCAAGCTCATTTGCAATGCTGTCTTTTGCAGCAGCCCAGCTCTCTGGAGTATAATCAGCCTCGTTCAGGGCTTTTGCTTCTGCGATAATGTTTTCCAGTGGTGTGGAATCTGCATCACCTGCAGGTTTTGCAATATTTTCAGCTGTTGCCTGAAATTTTACAACGTAATCCTGATATCCAAGAGCATGAACAGTAAGAGTCCAGTAGCCTGTTCCGTCAGTTCCTTCTGGGAGCTTGCATCTTCCGGATTCTGTAAGACCAAGCTGGATACCCATCATTTTATGCATCCAGTTATCAGCTGCAAATTTTGTTCCATAGTTTGCAAGTCTGTTTGTATAAGTGGAATCATTTCCATAGTATGCCCACTCAACAGACTGCATATGTGCACCAAGATCGCCATAATTTCCAGTCAGGTCAACTCTCAGGAACTCACCATAAGAACCATTTCCAGGTTTTACAGTTGCTGTAATTCCTTCTGCTGCTTTCAGATCTGCATCTTTGATACCAGACTCAGTTCCGTTCTGTCTTGCTCCGATTACAAAGCTTCCGTCTTCAGCTTTTGTAACTTTTTTCAAGCCATTTGTATTTGCAGTTACATTTGCAACGGCTTCATAGGATTTCAGTTCTTTCTCGCCATAACCGCCGATCAGCTGTCCGCCATTTTTTACAATTGCATGGCTTTCTGCAAATGCAGCAAGGTCAGCTCTCTTAATCTCAACCGGTACATATTTCAGACCAGTTACGGTATATCCGGTTACATTGTTCCGGTTAAATACTTCTGATGTTCCATCGGCATAATAAACTGTTTTTCCGTCTGCGCTCCAATGAGAAACTGTTTTTCCATTAAGAACAGCGATTGCCTGGAAGCTTCCTCTGTGAAGACCATGGTTTGCAGTTGCTCTTGTTACAGCATCAAATGCTCCAAGGTCTGACTCACCTCTTCTGTCTTTTTCTTCAGAAGAAGCTGTGGAGCCTGCATTGTATACATCCTCGGAAGACCAGTATTCAGCCCAGGTAAGACCTGCGTATACATATACGTTTTCGTTGTAAACAAATGTTACATCTGGGTATCCGGCAGCACTTACAACTACTGTATCTCCATCGTTTACAGCTGTTTTAGAATAATCAAGAGTTCCATCCTCCTGAACAATCTTCACAGCACCTTTTCCGCTTGCAGCATACTCTTGGTCACCAATTTTTACTTTTGAAACTGTTTTGGTAAATGCAACAAACTGCTCAGCGGTAATATCTGCCGCAGCAACCAGTTTTCCTTCATACTCATCATAGGAAGCCATTACAGTATCTGTTGTTGCTGTAAAAGTAGCGCTGACAGGAGCATATTTTCCATTTGCATCGGAAATTGTCAGAGTATGTGTTCCAGGTGTAAGATTTGTAACCTTTACTCCTGTCTCTGTTGTCGCTGCTTCCACATCATCAACTGCATATTTCTTTGAATAATCAGATGGAAGTGCTTCAGATAATTCAACTTTAACCTCTGCATCTGTTACCTTGATGTTGTCAACGGTTGCACTGACACCTGTTTTTACCGGAACATAAGTATCTGGAATATCAAAATTAATTTCCCCCTTATCCGTATAGTACGTTACGCTTGAAATAGTTTTTCCCATCATGGATTTGTAGTGGTCAGAGCTTATTGGGCAACCGTGAGATTCTGTTGTAAAGCCGGTGCTCCATGCAAGTTCTTTTCCTTTCCAGATATTCTCAAGATGACGGAGTGCATAAGTGGTTCCGTCTGTTGTATTGATGATTACACCATAAATCTTATCACCATTAGATGCATTTACTACTGCCTTTACTGCTGTCTCATCCAGCTCAAGCTGATAATCTCCATATTTGGAATTAAGCTTTAATTCAGCATTCACACTAACATTCTGTTCGGACATTCCCTGAACAGCGCTAAAAGAAATATTTCCGTTCTCATCTACGCTCATTTCCTTGTAATATGCAGGAGTTTCTGCCGGAACATAATAAGTATAGCTTGGCTGTTCAATAAGAGCCGCTGCACCAGTATATGTATTAGTACTTACCTGGCCTTTCATGTTCGTAGTAATCTCTATAGTAGTGCTGTCTGTAATCTGTTTAAAATTTTCCAAATCAGAAGCTTTATTCACTTTTACCGGAAAAGTAACACCTGCAAGTTCATTTCCTTCCGCGCTTGTATGATAAGCAGCATTTCCATTCATCACGCCGCTCATCTTTGTTTTTGCTTTCGTCGCGGATGTAAATGCATCTACTTTTACATCATTGTTTTTCAGCTCAGATCTGTAAAAAGCTTCATAGGGAATGTTCATCAGTACGATCTGTCTATCCTCCACTGTTTTCACAGCTCCCGCTTCATTGTTGGTTTCGCCCTCAGTGTCTGCTAAAAAAGCATCTTCTGTGTCGCCGGTTTCGCCATCCTCGAATCCAGACTTCTCTTCTGCGGCTTCTCCAGATTCAAAACCATCCTCTGTGTCTGTACCAAAATCTGCTAAATCCTCAGCCTCTGATGATTCGTCATAGTCGTCTGAAATCTCATCAGAACCATATGCAGTCTCCTCAGATACCTCAACAGCTGCTTCTCCAGAAGTAAAGTCCTCTGCCATAACTCCAACCGGTGAACTGGTCATCGCTACAGCTGCACTCATAATGATCGGAGCAATTTTTCTTAATAACTTTTTGTCAGCCATTCTCTTCCTCCTCGTTTAACTTTTATTAGTATTTTCTAACCTTTGTTTATTCTACAGAATTGTGTTAGAAATGTCTATCTTTTTTTAGTTTAGACATTGCACTTTTTTTATCAACAAGAGGGGCTGTTCCGCTTACAGACAGCACACTTATTTGCAGCCAAAAAATCCAGGCACGGAAGTCTTCTTACTTCTATACCTGGATTCTCGTACATCGAATATTAAGTAACTGCCCTATTGACTTGTCTGATTTTTCATCTGCTGCGCCGCCTTCCTCCGCGATGCACAAAAATTATACTGTGTATCATTTCCCTTTGGCAGCCTTTAAATTTCATTTTTATTTATCTTTTCTGCCATATCTGCATTTTGCGCCCTCTGGCGGTCACAAATGTGTTTTAGAACAGCCGTTTGGCTGCGCCATACACCATATTTTCTTTCTATGAGAAAAAGCTTTCAGCCACGCTCATCTCTGCAATATATCCAACAGTTCCTGTCATAAAAATAGTTCCGTCTTCTTTAATGTCGATCTGGATCATACCACCTGGCTGGTTTACATTGATTCTGTTTTCCATCAGACCTTTTCGGTAGGCTGCAATGGCTGCTGCACAGCTTCCTGTACCGGAAGCTTTTGTGTAACCGGAGCCACGCTCCCAGATCTCAATATCCAGATTTCCTTTATCAATCTGGCGGCAGATCTGCAGGTTCACTCTTTCCGGGAACTCATCTGCATTTTCCACATATGGCCCCAGCTCCCTTACTTTTTCCGGGGATACCTGATCCATGAAAATAATGCAGTGTGGATTTCCTACTGTGAGACAAGTTGCCTTGTATTCTTTCTTGTTAAATGTAAATGGCTCATCGATCACCTCACGCACCTCGCCAGTTACCGGAATCTCTCTGGAAAGGAAAGAGGCTTTGCCCATATTTACGCGGAACTCTGTCGCTCTGGCATTCAGACACTCTACTTCGATTGTTCCGGATAAAGTCTCAATGGCAAATTTTTTCTCTGTAACATACTCATTGTCCATAAGATATTTTGCAAAAATACAGACACCGTTTCCACTGATTGCAGCTTCACTTCCATCGGAATTAAAAATACGCATTCCCATTTTTCCGTTAATGTCAACTGGTCCGTAAAGCACACCATCCGCTCCAAGTCCGAATCCCCGCTGGCAAAGAAGCGCAACTTTTTTGCCCTGCAGCTGAAGCTGGTTTTTCTTCGCATCCAGTACCAGATAATCATTTCCAAAGCCCTGATATTTTGTCATGATAATGCTGTCTCTCATTGTTTTCAATTCCTTTCTGACGAAGCGCCCGTGATCTTTTTTCTCAAATCACATCTTATATATCCAGTATAGCATTTATTTTTCCCATGTACATAGAATAACTTGCGAAATATATTGCAAAAAATGCGGTATTTCATTTATAATAAAGTCATATTTCAAGCGCAGAATTGAATTATGACGCTACGCAAACGTAGCTGCAAGCAAAGTTTGCGGTTCCATACACACTATAGTTAAAACAGGGGCCATAACATATGAATTCTTTCAATGAACCTACTGAAAAAACCGGCTATCTGGAGCAGGATTTCCGGCTTTTTCACATCAAGGACCAGACCAAGCGAGAATTTTCTTACCATTATCATGATTTTCACAAGGTGATCATCTTTCTTTCCGGAAAGGCAGCCTACCACATTGAGGGAAAGTCCTACTACCTGAAGCCCTGGGACATTCTCCTCGTGAACCGTCACGCCATCCACAAACCTGAAATTGATTTTTCGGTTCCATACGAACGTTTTGTACTATGGATCCGCAACGACATCAAATCCACAGAACTGCTCCGCTGTTTTCAGAAGGCGATTGACCGGAGTTACAATCTAATCCGTCTGGACTCTGACACTCAGGAAAAATTAAAGCAGCTTCTCTACGAACTGGAAGCTGCCCTGAAAGACAAAAAATTTGGAAGCGAGCTTCTTGGCTCAGCTCTTTTTACCCAGTTCATGGTTTATGTAAACCGCATTTTTCTGGAAAAGCAGTACATTTACGACGCTCGCTCCTACAGCAGTGATTCCCAGATAGAAGAGCTTCTCCGTTATATTAACCACAACCTTACTGAAGATCTTTCCATTGAAACCCTTGCGCGGAAATACTACCTGAGCAAGTATCACATGATGCGGAAATTCAAGGAGGAAACCGGTTACACCATCCACAACTACATCATTAGCAAGCGCCTTCTTCTCGCCCGCACAAAAATTTCCGAAGGCACCCCCATCCTGAAGGCCGCCCAGTTAAGCGGCTTCTCCGACTATACCACCTTCTCCCGGGCCTATAAAAAACAATTTGGCACCGCGCCGAGCCAGACAATATAATTGCTATTTAGTTGATTAAAAGTTCTTCAATGCGGACGCATTTGGACAATGTGTATTACTCACTCGCCGGCGCAACGCTCCAG
>OLQA01002852.1_pt1 | contig 13015 bp, 12 predicted proteins | sample 1673151 | NCBI WGS metagenome assembly OLQA01 (sample SAMEA3136760, study PRJEB25190) | human gut metagenome | biome: human gut; feature: human-associated habitat; material: faeces | place: Austria | collected 2013 | reverse complement strand
AACATCTTCTTTAAAAGTGTTTGAAAAAGACTGCACAATCTCAAAAAAACGGTCCACTAATGATATATTCTCTTCTCCAGTATACGCAAAAATCTTAATCTTAATTCCCATTATTTGTTCCTCCTTTAATTTCACTGTTGTTTCTTTCATTAATATGAGTAAATTCAAATTTTTCTTTTTCTTCGCACATATATCTGTGCATTTTTATCTCTGATATACTTATAGCTTTTTTTGCACACAACTACTTAAAATACTCTTTTTTACTGTTCATATCAGAAACTATTTGTTTTTGTAGAGATACTTTTGCACTGTTATATCTGTGCATTTTTTTCTCTCTTATATCTGCGTATTTTTATCTCCGCTATATTAGTGTATCTTATAGCACACATATACCTATGCTATTTTTTCACTCTTATAAGAGTGCTTTTATATCACTGATATAAGTGTACCTTTATTTCACTTTTATATCTGTTCTTTCTTATCATCATAACTCTTTTTTATTATTTAATAATCAATTTCCACCCACAGCAACAACCAAGTAGCACAGAATTAAAAATAATCTATCTTTTTCTGCATCCATTTTCCCCTTTTAGGCACTGTTTCCCACATGTTTCTAAATAAATATCTACGAATTCTCCACTTTTCTTCCTTTTCCTGTTCACTGAAATCCACTGTAACATTCTTATCTGCATCTACAGTGATTTCATAAGTACCATTAGAAGTTCCTATCTCGTTTCCGTCTACTTTAACAGATACTTTACTGTCTGCATCATCAGCTTCTACATTAAATTTGAGGCTGCTTCCTGCATCAGCTGTAATATCTCCGATAGCGTTTCCATCTTCGTCTGTAACACGTCCATTACCGTTAACATGGAAAGAAACCGTATAAGCTGAAGCTTCTTCTCCTTCTGTCGTACTCTCAGTTTCTGATGAAGTTTCCGTCGTGCTTTCCGTTTCATCCACAGATTCCGTACCCTCAACAGATTCTGTATTTTCTACAGATTCCGTATTTTCGGAGGTATCGGTTTCTGTACTCTCTGCAGATGTTTCAGTATTTGAGACCTGAGGGCTTTCGGACTCCTCCGGTTTTTCCTCATTTTCTGAACTCTCTGACTGCGATATGGAAGAGCTTTCCTCCTTATTATCACTTTCAGATGTGGAAACCGATTCCGGTTCACCCGCTTCTTCCGTTACCGATTGTACTTCCGCGGCATTAACAGTCATACTGTCATGTCCCAACGTAGTGGCAACCAGAACAAAAACAAGCAAGAACGCCCAAAATCTTTGTAATGACTTTGCCTTTTTCATTCTTCTTTCTCCTCTCTTTTTAAACAACTCTGAACTAAAACCCCTGAATTTCCTAACTGCTTTTACCTTCTTCTTCATCCAAAGCGCTGTCGATAAGCTTTATCAATTCCAAGGCGCTCCGGAAATGCTTTGTAACTCCCCTCTCCGTCCAGGATATGGAGCCCTGCCATGTGGCATTCTGTCTGCTGGTTACCCGGACAATGAAGGAAGCTTTGCGTCCTACCAGATTTTTACTATCCTGTTCATCCCGCACTGCTTCGCCTCCTTGTCTGCTCCTGTTTGAAAAATTGTTTCAGTATACTGTCCCGGGTTACTGCATGAGGAAATTTAAAATTATTAACGGATATGTCTAACTTTATAATTCATATCTCCCTCATCATTAACTTGAGTATAACTATTGCCACGTAACACCAACCGTTACATTTTTTAAAATAATGTTACAATTTCAAATTTTTTTTATTGCACAAAAAAAGACAGAACAAACGCCCGGATTATTCCAGGCGTTCATTCTGTCTCAATATTTCTCATTATTTATTTTATTTCCATATCAGTCCCAAAGGGAATTCGTCTTGGTAAAAGTTATATTCTCTTTCGGCAGGCTGTCTTCAGCCGCGGGCTGCACCTTGTATTCTATAGCGGCACGGGCCTTCAGGCCAAAGCTGAGGAAGCGTCCGTCAATCCTGTGCTGAATGATCACACAGTCTTCCAAACGAAGTCCATTTAGCAGCATCAGGTACTGATTCATTCCATAACGTGTATAAAAATCACCCTTCCTCAGGGAAGTTCCTATGGCCAGTTTCAGCTTTTCCATGTATTTTTCCAGCTTTACCTCATCGGTAAGGGGGCGCCCTTCCCGATCTACCATGGTACACAGCATAAGATAGGCGGACTGCCCGTTACGTTCCAGCATTCGGCATACTATATGATAGCAGTCGGTAAAACCGGGATAGGTGCAGAAATAAGCTCCCGACTGGAATTTTTCTTCCTGAAGCCCTTGTTTGATATCAGTCATAACCACCGCATGATACTGAACCTTGTCGCTCATGGCATGGAATCTTTCCACCATTTCCTCCGACGGAGTAAGGCCCAGCTCTTCAAAATAGAAGGTGGTTGCTTTTTCATACACTTCCATTGCTTCCTTGAAACGTCCCAATGACATAAGACAGTCAATCTGAAGAAGATAAAACTCCTCATAGGGATAATAACGGCAGGCCTGCTCACTCAATTCCAGAAGTTCCTCATGCCTGTCCTGCTTCAGCAGAATAATCTCCGCTTCCTTCAGGCATTCAAAATATTTTTTCTGGTAATCCGCGCAGGCTATCGCCACCCATTCTTCCCCGCCAAGCTCCGGCAGGAAATCACCTTGATATACACGGCAGGCCTTCATGAGATAAGAAAGTTTGGTTTCCTCATCCTTTTCCATTTCTGCCTGCTCATATGCATTTACAAAAACTTCCGTATCCAGTTCTACCGGCACCTCATTCCGATCCCAGAAATAATTGCCCAGCTTAATCCTGATACAATCTGCATCCTTGAAGGCTTCTGTTTTTTTAAGATATTTACGCAGGCGATGAGCATTAACCCGCAAAGTCACTGCCGGATCCTCCAGCACATCATTCCCATACAGCCTGTCTATCAGCTGCTTTCTGGGAATACCTGCATTCCCGGCAGCCAACACACTGATCAAAAGCTGGATCATCTTCGTCGTATTAGCATATTCCAACGGAATGGGTTCCTTCCCCTGGGAAAGACTAAAACCACCTAACATATTCACATTAATAATTTTTTTGTCTTCCATTATCCCTCTTCATTTCTATTTTTAAGCTGCGTGAGCATAATAGTTACATCCATCATAAGTTTAGTATAAAAATATTATCCTTTTTTGTCAACGAAAAGCACCATGATAAAAATAATATTCTTTTTTAACTAATCCTGAAGCATCTGATTTCATGAACGTTTTCTGAAATAAAACATAAAAACTCTTTTCTGTGCTCCGGTCAGGCATTTTGCTGCTGACTTTTATGGTCAACGGCAGTATAATAAAAAATAACGATTGTACATAAGGAGGGTTTTATGAAATTTGACACCATACATCACGTGGCATTGATATGTTCTGATTATAAAGCTTCCCGGCACTTCTACGTGGATTTGCTGGGTTTTGAAATCATCAGGGAAAATTACCGGGAAAACCGGGGAGATTATAAGCTTGATTTAAAGCTGGGGGATTGTGAACTGGAGCTTTTTGCCATCCCGGGCAGCCCGGCACGCCCCAGCTATCCTGAAGCCTGCGGTTTAAGGCATCTGGCCTTCCGGGTCGGCTGCATCGAAGATACGATCCGGGAGCTTCAGGAGCTTGGTATCGAAACGGAAACTGTGCGAATTGACGAGTTCACTCAGAAAAAGATGACTTTTTTCAAGGATCCGGACGGGCTTCCTCTGGAACTGCATGAATAAGGGAGTGGCGGGGCTATGCCAACGCCCGCCATGGAATTCACATTCATAGACCTTTTGGTTTCTGTAATAGATTTCTTCCCTTCCCTGAAACCACTGCATGTTTCCCTGCTGTGAACAGTGGTAAACATATTCCCCTTTCCGGTAGAGCTCCGGCCCGCGGAAGGGGGCTTCTTTTTGCACATGGGAAAGAGCCTCTTTTAAGAACCGGGAGTTAAAGCCGTCCGCCAGAATACGTCCGGCATAATTCATTGACCAGATCGGTACTCTTTTATCCTGCTGCTTTTCCCAGACCGCTTCTTCTCCTGAAAAGGCTGTCCCTCCCAGATAGGTATCCAGGTATAAAAAATCCTCATCTTCATAAATGAAATCATGGGAAAGGGGACGGCAGGGCTGTTTTTCTTCCGCACCGTTCCCCGCATAGCTGTTCTTTTTAGCGATGAGAAGAAATTCCGCCAGCTTTTGGGCGGACAGCGGAAAAGCAGGGAGCGTTCCTGCAGTCTCCGTACATTCATTTCCATATATCAGGGCATCCACTGTTACTCCAAAAATATCAGCAAGCAATGTAAGATTAAGGATATCCGGATAGTTTGCTCCCTTTTCCCATTTTGCCACGGCCTGGCGGGAAACCTGAAGCTTTTCAGCCAGATCCTCCTGGGAAAGATTCCGGGCTTTACGGTATTTTTGCAGGTTGAAAGGAAAATGTATTGCGGTCATGGCAGCCTCCTGTATGGTGTTTTTCTTACTATTATACCCGCACTTTTTTCCATATGCCACCAACAGAGGCTTGTCAGACTGACAACCACAGGTTCCGTGCCGGTCCGCATTTTCTTCTGCTCCGTTTTCTTCTAATTTCTGTCGAAGGTTATTTTACTGATGAGGTGTCTTGCTTTATCCGCGTCCTTCTTTTTGACCAGTACTTCATATTCTTTGGAGGAATCCGGCTTTATGCCAAAACTTCCTGTCACTGCCCGGGACGCTCCCAGGCCTGTGCCGCCGGAAAGGTCACGGACTTTCGTCGTATACCAGATATGATTGGAGGCCAGGACGTCCCTCACCCTGGTAAAGTTAGACAGGGAAAAACCCGAAAAAATACGCTCCTTAAACAATCCCATCTGTATCACCCTTCTTCCACGATCAGCAGATTCCATGGCTGAACCTGCAGTCTTTCCCCCTTATCCACTTCCCTGCCGGAAAACAATTCGCGTCCTTTATGGCCGCTGCCGCATTCCTGAAATTCCCTTGAATAATTCAGGTAATAAGTAACACGGTTTCCACTGCAGTTCCTGCCTTCTCTTATAATCAGGGGAAAATGAATTTCCTGTTTCCAGGTCTGCCAGCCTTTTTCCTGCCATATTTCTGTAAGCAGAGCTTTCAGATAGGCAGGCGAAGTCATACAGCCCATATAAATACAGAGACCTTTGCCGAATTCTTTTCTGGTGACCGCCGCATAGGCTTTCCATGCGTAATGATTATATCCTGAAATCACCTGAGCGTCCCCATTTTCCAGAAGCTCCATAAACAGCCGGGCCTTTCTCTCTTCTTCCGGAATTTGGTATGAATCCCCCGTCAGCCCCACATTGACCGGCACTGTGAACTGGTTATAGGTAATACCGAAGCATTCCTTCAGCAGATGAGGCTGGACATCCGACCAAACCTTTACATGTTCATCGGTAAAAGCTGTTTTAAAGGTAGCCAGTACACAGCCGCCCCGGACTGCATAATCCTTAATCCGCTGCAGGCATTCTTCCGGGGCGGAGTAAAGGGCTGGCACAAACAGCATATCGTACCGCTCCAGCTCCTTTTCATCAGTACTCACAAAATCACATTCGATGTTCATTTCATACAGAGCGTCATAAATCCATCTTACCACGTCATTATAATTGACTGTATTCCCGCCGTCTGCCGGGAAGGGGAACCATTTCAGGGCTGAAAGGGCTTCATTGCTTACCATAATGGCTGTTTTATTCTCTTTTTTCAGATGAACCAGGCTGGGGCTGAGTTCACGGAACTGCCGGCCTATGCAGCAGGCTTCACGATAAACCGCATTTTCTTCCAGATCATGGCTGAGAAGGCCTTTCCAGTATGTTTCGCAGGCATTGTGAATGGAATGCCAGTGCCAGTACATAACGGAATCCGCACCGCTTGCCAGATGGCTGAAGGCCTGCAGCCGCAGCTGGCCTTCATAGGGCGTCCATTCGGGAAAGCCCTGGGCTTCTGTTTCTATCAGTAAATAGTTATCTTTTTTCAGGGAACGGATAAGGTCTCCGCCGAAAGCGATTTCCTTACCTGTCAGCAAATCCTGTGTGGGGTGGTAAATATCACAGCCGGCTATGGTTACCGCTTCGGCTGCTTTGAAATGATCCACATCGGGCTGTACTCCATGGGAATACCCTTTCCATTCAAAATCAAAATTATGGGTGATAAACTGATCTTCCCTTTTATATTCTCCTACGATCTCCGCCTGTCTTTTCAGGAAATCCGTAACAAGCTGTCTCTGGAATTTTTCAAACTCACAGCCAAGGCTTCCGTTAATCGTACCGGTTACGCTGGGAAATTCTTCCCAGGAATTGATGCGGTTGCTCCAGTAAGCAAGGCCGAAGTCATGATTGAAGCGTTCCAGATCTCCATCATATTTTTTCCGGATGTATCTGACAAACATCTGCTGTACATTTTCACTGCTGGTACCGAAATGCTTGGTTTCGTTATCCAGCTGAAATCCGATGACACAGCGGTATCCCTTAACCGCCTCCATCAGTCTGCGGATGATGCGCTCCGCGAAGAATCGATAGGCTGGATGGGTGATATCCATGATCTGCCTGGCACCGTAAGGCCTTCTGCCGCTTCGATCCGTGACCATGACCTCCGGGTAAGCTTTTGCCATCCAGGCCGGTATGGCGTAGGTTGGGGTTCCCACAATAACGTAAAGGCCTTCTTTTTCACAGGCATCCAGAACTTTGGTCACATAGGAAAAATCGAAAACGCCTTCCTCCGGTTCTTCCGTACTCCATGTGGATTCCGCGATCCTGATTACGTTGATTCCGGCCTTTTTCATCATACTGATGTCTTTGTCCAGCCTTTCATAAGGCATGTATTCATCATAATATGCTGCTCCGTATAGCAATTGATCCATGGCTCATCCTCCTGTTTTATCTGATAATTCTATCATATAAAGGTTCGGTGGGATCCGCAAGACGGATTTATGTGGACAGGTGTCCATGTTTTTTATTACGGGAAATTTCAATGGTTCATTTTCCACATGCATATGCAGTCTGTAATGTAAATAGCTCAAATGGTCACGCAGTACGTGACCATTTGAAAATTTATGATAACAATACAGCCCTAAATAATTCTTTAGTCTGTAAAGTCTATTGACGGTGAATATGAGCAGGATTTTCGTTGTTCAAAATCGTATTCATATAAAATACATCTGCCAAACCCCATTGAATTTTGTCCTAAGAAAAACATGAATGCATTGGGAGCAGAAGCAAAAATATGCAGTATTGCCTGCCGCTCTTTAGTAGTTCTTTGCGATATGGCATTATAAACTGCATTAGCAAGAATTGCTGCATGATTTCCATCTACTATTGAAAAATTTGTAGTACCGCCTTCACTTGGAGTACAATTAATAATACGCCCTATTGTCAGATTGTTCTCTTTAATAAAATCAATCACATCTTTGTGAATATTGCGAGTAACATTTAGAATTAATGCAGTGTCATATTGATTTTCACTAAATGTTTCATATAGTATATCCCAATTACAATAATTTCTTTTAGATGATAGGTTTACATCCCACAATTCAATCCCTTTCGTTGCTGTTTTTTGCATTGGAAAGATGTTGATACCCATTTTACTATTGAATATTCTTCCTGCTGCAAAAGCTATGGATGTATGGGTATCTAAATATATTTGATAGGCCTGTTTTTTACTTGTAGTCTCGAACAAAAATTCTTTCAATTTTTCATAAACATCATTATTCCAATTATATTCATCCTTAATTTTGCGGCCATTAAACATATCTGTTAATGACAAGCAACTTTCTGTCTCTTCCTCTATGTCTCCTCCTTCACAGATAAAGCTTTTTATCCCAATAGATATTCTTTCAGGCGTATAGCTATCAGCGACAAGAGTAATGCGTTTTTGCAGCTCTTCATCAAATTCTTTTCTATCAATACCCTTACCATGTGTTGACGAAATCATTTGATCATTTACAGTTGCCGATGCAATAAGGTCGATCTGGTCAAATGTCAGTACATTTTTGCTGTACGAAACATAGCGAAGCAAAGATGCGACAACAATTGTATGCAATATATTTACATCATATGGAAGACGTGAAAACGATATTTCTTTATCTTTAATAATATTTATATCAAACCCTATTAATGCTTTTTCCGCTTTAGCATCTAATTCACCCTGGTAAAATTTGTCTATTGAATTAATAAATGTAATTGCATTATCATCACACTGACCAATTAAAAAAAGTTCAAATTTGGCCGAGCCTACATCGTCACGAATAAGATCACTTAGCCATGTTTTTACTGAACTTTTGCTAAAAGTATTAATTGTTGATTTCACCTGAATACTTTTAATAATTCTGCCATTTTCTTCTAATGCAATATCAACTTTATCATCATTCGACTTTAATTCTATATAAATTTTATCCCAATTTTTCTGACACAATGCTTCAAGAACGGAAGCAAATGCCTGATATAAAAAACCTCTTGATGCTTCTTTTCCTCCCAAAATTTCAACCTCTTTTATCTTTATATGGAATAGTACATCTTCTTCTGCTCTTAGTAAGAGCTTTATGAACTGGCTCAACATGGCCTTTTGATGTACTCTTTCCTACAGATTGTGAAATATACTTCTTATATATTTGGCTATGGCCATTTCTTTTCTCAACATATATTCAATATTTCAATCCATATTTTCATCTGTCTTTCCATCTAATATTATATTGTATATAAGTTCGATATATCATTTGATATCCATATTCCAATCCACGAGGCTGCGTAAGCCTCGACGTTTCCGGGCAATGAGCGGCCTGGAAACCATAGAATTTCAATCCACGAGGCTATAAGCCTCGACATCAGAACGGAGAATTCCAGGCGTTGGCAATAGATTTCAATCCACGAGGCTACATAAGCCTCGACGCTATCGAAGCGTTGCGGATATGGTGGGTATAGAATTTCAATCCACGAGGCTACATAAGCCTCGACTTTTCTTTCAGCTCTTGCTGAGCTGAAATTGAATATTTCAATCCACGAGGCCACATAAGCCTCGACCATTGGCAAATGTGTTACCACCACTCTTCCTATTGATTTCAATCCACGAGGCTACATAAGCCTCGACTAATACAGCATATGTATCACCTATAGAGAGATCGTATTTCAATCCACGAGGCTACATAAGCCTCGACGCTTCCAGGGGCGGAAAAGCCCTTTCCCGCAGTGATTTCAATCCACGAGGCTACATAAGCCTCGACAAGTGTTCCTTAATGATGCTGCCAGGGTACATATATTTCAATCCACGAGGCTACATAAGCCTCGACGAGAGCAGAGGGCAGAAGCCCCATATTCTTCCATGATTTCAATCCACGAGGCTACATAAGCCTCGACAACCCCTGCACGTTCATAAGCCGTGATAACTAATATTTCAATCCACGAGGCTACATAAGCCTCGACAGCAATAACATTCAAAAAAACATAAAGATTTAGACTACAAATATAACTTTTACACAAATATTTCTACATACCTTTATATGATAAACCCTCAAAACATTTATGTCCATAATATTTAATCACTTTTTTGGTGCGAATCCCCCGGTGATTTCATGTGCACTATACATTCGCACCTTGCTTATCTTTCTCTTAAAACAGTAAACTTTTTTTGCTTTTACTATATAAACAAATAACATTGATTTTTTATTTTCTACTCACATATTACATAATAAATGATACTTTTTACATGGTATTACTGAATAGCCACATAGATAAATCAAGAAAAAGTTCTCCAGTATACTAAAAAATATCTATATCCTTTATGTCTGTCCTAAACATATAAAATTAATCTCCATATTTATCAAACAAATAATTACCTTTATTATTTAGTTCTGTTTTAAAGGTAATGAACAGTTAAATATTCGTTTATATCTATTAAATATAATACTAACCAAATATTGCAGTCTTAATGAATTAAATATTTCCATTTTTCCTATACATAAACTCAAGGTCTGATGAGTATTCCACCCTATGCCAAAACAGTCATTCCTCTATACTCCTTATTTGCTTTACAGGATATTTTTCTTTAGCACCACTACCGTCTTAACACTATTCCTTTTATCCCACAAAATACATTCATCATATCAGTCAGCAAAGATAGTTCTTAAGATCTACACATCAATCTATTTCTCGTTGATTTTCCAGTATCCCTTACGATCTGAACCAATTCTTATTATTTTTCCACTTTCACGCAATCTTTTTACTATACGACTTATTTTTCTCATGCTAAAAGAAGAAAGTATACTTAATTCTTTTGCTGTGATATTCGGTTGTTCCATTAACATTTTTAACACCAATTTTTCATCGCCATTTTCATCGCCATTAAAACTCTTTCCATTATTCATCACTTTATCAAACGGAAATACAGCCTTGATAAAATGCTCTGAAATCTGAAATATGCTTTTATCATATGCTTTCAATATTCGACTCATGCCAGATCCCAACTGTTCTACAAATCCTAGATCTTTAAATACGCGCATCAGTTCTCGATTTCTTGGCATACTGGAACAACTGAAAAAATCTTCTTCACTTTGACCAGGTATTAAACCACCATAAGAAGTCATGACAATTCGATTATTAAATATCTCAAAAACAGGCGGTATTTCATGGGTAAAATCATTGTGGACGATACAATTTACGATTGCCTCTCACATTGCCACTGGTTCAACAAGATTTCTTTCAATTCTTTTAGTACTGGTCACTTTCGCATAGGTTACATTTTCTATTTTCAACTTTTCCAGTACACTGTAAGTTGCTTTGATTAGTGAACAATAACCATATTCTTCATTTAAATCCACTTTATCTGAACCTGAATACTTGGCAACTTTTATAGAAACACCGTTTTCATCCGCAAGTAGATAAGCAATATAATTAAATTTTCCATCCGGTGTTAAGAGTTCCAAACTATTAGCAAATTGCTTATTCAATTCTAATCCACGTTCCTGATAGTATATTTTCAGTTGTGCAAACTTTAATTCCTGCCGTGGTGAGGATATATTACGAAGTGTCGTATGGATACGTCTTGCATACAGATCATCAATCATTGCAGTGGTCATTGGCTGACTTGAAGTTCCAATTCTTGTATAGCATCCACTTGGTGACATTCCTTTTGCTTTAATATAATATGGCTTTTCCAGACCACTGGATATTATTATTTTAATAACAGTCATATTCTCCACGGCTTCTGTTACAATATCAAATAACCCCATCGTAGAGGGTAAAATATTGTTTTTAATACGATCCGCAATTTTTAATTGCGTCGTATTCAAGTCTACTATACCAGTTGGATACCCATCATTATCCAAACCGATATACAAAATACCACCCTCTTGATTATTCAAAAATGCCACTATTTCTTTTCCAATTTGTCATTCAATTCGCTTTTGAACTCAATTCGATTGCTTTCCCGCACCACAACACCTCCCTTAAATTATAACATATTCAATCTTCGTAAATTAATTACATATGTATTCTACCAATAATAAAAAATAAAATTACTAATAACTAAGCCTTTGCTGTATAAATTCAACATATTCTCTTAATTCATCAGAAAATTCTTCTAAGTCATCAAAGGTAATTACTCTCTCATTGATAAGTCGAACCAGATCAAATACCATGTCCTTTTTTCTTAATTCTATACTTACCCCAGGAGATACCTTATCCTGTTTGATACGCTTTTCCATTCTCCAGAATTTTGTAGATGCAGGTTCGTCACCATTCAGATAATCGACATATTCTTTTATTAGCTTTTCCATATAAGCTTCCTGCCAACCTGCTATCTTTTCCCTATATAGTAACCAATCTTTTTTTGAAGGTTCCATAACTCATCCCTTTTCTATACTTTTCCTACAATTGTTTGATCTTCCCATATTTTATAACATGGCTCATATAATACTTTAAATAACTCAGATATTTACACAAATAATTTATGCACACTTTTTAGTTTAAATCAAAATACTTATTTTTTCATACTATAAATTACCTTAAAATGCTTCAACACAACTGTTATTGCCTCCACAATATCTTCTGTTGGAAGCTTTCTCGGATGTTACAATTTTTTCATAGCATTGTGACAACATAAGCAGCGTTGTTCCTCCAAACTCAACACGATGTTATATAAACTTTGACATACAATAAATAATGTCTGTACCAGTCATGCAATTTTAATTTACAAGGCTATGTAAGCCTCGATGACAATACGATGAAAAAAGAAAAATTATTAAGAAAATTTCAATTCACGAGGCTGCGTAAGCCTCGACTGTTCAAACTCAGGAGTCACAATAAAATCAGAAGATTTCAATCCACAAGGCTACATAAGCCTCGATTGGATAAGGCTGCCGCCCAGATGAAGGATGATGTATTTCAATCCACGAGGCTACGTAAGCCTCGACGATAGGAATGGTTTATCTGATGCTTGTGATACAATTTCAATCCACGAGGCTACATAAGCCTCGACTGGGATTACAAAGCAGGGTTGCTGCAGGGGAGGAAATTTCAATCCACGAGGCTACATAAGCCTCGACCAAGCGCGGTAAAACTATACTTGTGCCGCCACAAGAATTTCAATCCACGAGGCTACATAAGCCTCGACGCCAATGCAAATCGGAAATTAACAATAAAAGAGTGATTTCAATCCACGAGGCTACATAAGCCTCGACGAGGATACAGACGGAATAGAAGTTGATTATCTATTTCAATCCACGAGGCTACATAAGCCTCGACGGATGGAGCAGTAAATATCCCAATTATGTGTAAATTTCAATCCACGAGGCTACATAAGCCTCGACGGCGATTACATCTATCAAGATTCCAAAAGATACTATTTCAATCCACGAGGCTACATAAGCCTCGACAATGTTGGCAGCATTATAGCAGCTTCCCCTATTGATTTCAATCCACGAGGCTACATAAGCCTCGACCAGCCATGGATTGATGATGCATTAGATTTGATAATTTCAATCCACGAGGCTACA
>OLQA01002849.1_pt1 | contig 13021 bp, 9 predicted proteins | sample 1673151 | NCBI WGS metagenome assembly OLQA01 (sample SAMEA3136760, study PRJEB25190) | human gut metagenome | biome: human gut; feature: human-associated habitat; material: faeces | place: Austria | collected 2013 | reverse complement strand
ACCTGGCAATGGCTCGTGTCGCTCACAGAGAAGGCTATCCGGAAATCGGTTTATACTGGGAGAAAGCAGCTTATGAAGAAGCTGAACATGCAGCTAAGTTTGCAGAACTCCTTGGTGAAGTTGTTACAGACAGCACAAAGAAGAACCTTGAGATGAGAGTAGATGCTGAACACGGCGCAACAGAAGGTAAATTCGATTTAGCTAAACGTGCGAAAGCTCTGAACCTGGATGCAATCCATGATACAGTGCATGAGATGGCCCGCGACGAGGCTAGACACGGCAAGGCATTCGAAAGTCTGCTTAAGAGATACTTTGGCTAATCACAAAGCCGCATAGAATAAGGATTTTTATGAGAGGGAATCACTTTCGTGATTCCCTCTTTTTTTAACATTTTCCATGGAAAAGTGCAAACGAATGTGTCAATTTTGGGCTCTTTTATACCTCAAAATAGTCTAAATGTGTCCTTAAAAAATGTGTCCCTTGTATTACCAGGATAATGAAACCATCCATTTGAGGACAGTCAGAGAGACTTCTTCATAGGTATCGTTGAAGAGGCCAAAAATCAAGGTCACAATAACCGCCAATTCTAATGTGGGACTTATCGTTTTTGTAGTTTTTAGTATAAGGATACGGTTCATCAATATCGTTGCGTAAAGAAGTGAAATTATCATAATCATCATGGGCATAACACCAGGTGATGTGAGATTTTTGGACTTTGATTGCCTTTGTGATCATATTCTTTGCGTTTTTCACTTCACCTTTGATTAAGAAATCCTCATATTCATATGTTTTTATACTGGAAGTTCGTTTTACCTGATTAATAAATGATTCTGCCATTGTAGTCATCTGTCCTTTTACCATGAAAAGTCAATTCTGAGGGTTGTATCAGTGCCATCTTTTTCAAGCTTTTTTCTACATAAAAATCCCTCTGTTCCCTTATAGAATGGCACATCTACCTTTTTTACGGATGCTTTGAAACCGAGCTGTTTCAATCCCTTTTCAATTTCGCTTCTTAAATCGTTGATACAATCTGAGTAACAGACATTTTTAACACCAAAACTGCCGGCACCTATATCATCTCGAGGAAGGAGTTTATCTTTGATTGGAAGAAGGCGCCAATAATCTTTATCATAGCCAGCATAGGCCAAATAGCCTGAAACAGAATACTTACCGGCATTATTTTGGCTGCGAGCCAAGCGTTTCAATTCTTCAAGAACAGCTTTAACATGAAAGTTCAGCCAGTACTGTCTGCCTGCTATTTCTTCTTTCGTCAGCTGTGGGCCTTTGCTGCTGCGTAATTCATCTGCGAATGTCATAGGTGATACCTCCCGGATATAAAAATCTAAATGATAGGTCAACTTGTTTTCTATGCTGCTATTGTATCATTTGAGTTAGAATTGGGTGGTCCCAGGTTGGAAAAAAACAGTGATTTGGAACTTGTAGGCGGCCGTGATAATCGCTATAATAATGAAAGAAATAAACGGGCGTTTCATAGTGCGGCCGTGTCAAAGGAGTCAATCAATGATAATTACAATACTACTTGCAGGGCTGCTTCTTATACTTGCTGCAGGCATCAGGTGTGGCTTTGCGCTGGATGATTTAATACGGATGGCAGTCAATGGCATAAAAAAGGCTGTGAATATTCTGATTGTGTTGGCTATTGTCGGTATTTTGACAGCGATGTGGCGGGCAGATGGTACGATCGCTTATATCGTATCATCCGCAGCGGGGTTATTTAAGCCATCTATTCTGGTCGTGACCATTTTTTTGATGAATTGTCTTGTTTCTTTTATGACAGGGACTTCATTTGGAACAGCTGCAACGATGGGCGTGATCAGTATGACGATTGCCGGTACAGCAGGTGTTAATCCGGTAATTAGCGGTGGCGCGGTGATTTCAGGCTGTTTTTTTGGTGACAGATGTTCACCGCTTTCAAGCAGCGCGATTCTCGTGGCCTCTGTGACAGAGACAAATCTGTTTGATAATATCCGAAATATGTTAAGGACGGCAGCAGTTCCTTTTGTCCTGACGTGTCTCATTTATGGGGCGATTGGACTTGGTGGTGCCAATCAGGTTGATGCCACTTCCGTATCGGATGTTTTTGCAAAAGAGTTTCAGCTGAATAGATGGATGATTCTGCCTGCTATCATAGTGCTTGGACTTTCGATGCTGCGTGTCGATGTGAAGCAGTCGATGACGTTCAGTATTGTATGTGCAGTCATCCTTTGTGTTGTGTTTCAACACAGATCAGCAGCGGAAATTATCCGGATCATGCTGATAGGATACAGGGCCGGGGATCCGGTGGCTGCGCAGATGATCAATGGCGGTGGCCTGCTATCGATGAAGAAGGTTTTGATGATTGTCTGTATGACATCTACTTATTCCGGGATTTTCAGTGGCACCGGAATGCTGGATGGCATAACGGAATATGTAAAAACAATCTCTCAAAAGACGGGAAGATTTTTATGTATCGTGCTGCTTTCTGTTGTTACAAGTATGGTCGGCTGCAATCAGACAATCGCAATCATGATGACAGAGCAGCTGGGCTGTGTTTTGTATAAAGAACAAGAAAATTCGCAGAGAGCAGTTGATCTGGAAGATTCTGCCGTTTTGATTTCGGCACTTATTCCGTGGTCCATTGCGGGAGCCGTGCCGGCAGCTACGATTGGTGCACCGGTATATTGTCTTGCAGCGGCATGCTATCTGTATTTAATTCCGATTTGTCGACTGGTTAGAAAAAAGAATATCTTTCCGGGATGCAACAATTAAGAATAATATAAGAAATAAGTCAGTCAATCGTCCTTGACAGAAGATGCAAAAAAAATTACAATATCTATTATACATGGAATTTGCTCCCAATTCCGCTGAAAATAAGGATGGGAGCCTTTTTATCATAATTGGAGTATAAATTCCGCCTGTGGTAAACGCTCCGCATGGATGCGCAGCGATTTTAGTGGATATTTAGTTTGATTATTGAGTTTTGTCTGCACATGCAGACAGATAGATTTAGGAGGAGACGACAACATGCCGATTAAAATACAGGATGATTTGCCGGCAAAGTCCGTGTTGGAGGATGAGCACATTTTCGTGATGACGGAGACGAGAGCTTTGTCTCAGGATATCCGTCCTTTGAAGATTGTGATTCTGAATCTGATGCCGACGAAGATTGAGACAGAGACGCAGATTCTGAGACGCCTTTCCAATACGCCGCTGCAGATTGAGATTACGCTTTTGCAGACAGCGACCCATGAGTCGAAGAATGTATCTGAAGAGCATATGATTGCTTTTTATCAGGAATTTGACCAGATTAAGGATGAGAATTATGATGGTATGATCATTACCGGTGCGCCGGTGGAGATGATGCCATATGAAGAAGTGGAATACTGGGATGAGTTATGCGAGATTATGGAGTGGAGTAAGACACATGTGCATTCTACCTTCCATATTTGCTGGGGTGCCCAGGCAGGGCTTTATTATCACTACGGCATCGGGAAGACTACCCTGCCCGAAAAACTCTTCGGCGTCTATCCGCACCGGGTCGAGCGGCGCTCGTCCATGCTCATGCGCGGGTTTGACGATGTGTTCATGGTCCCGCATTCGCGGCATACAAGCGTCCGGCGCGAGGATATCGAGCGGTGCAGCAAGCTGAAAATTCTTGCCTCGTCCGAACAGGCAGGAGTCTACGCTATGGCCACGGAGGGCGGTCGGCAGATTTTCATCACCGGCCACTCGGAATACGATGCCGGAACGCTGGAATCGGAGTACCTGCGCGATAAAAACGCCGGACTTCCCATCCATGTGCCGGAGAACTATTACCCGGATGACGACGATACCAAGCCGCCCATGGTCACATGGCGCAGCCACGCAAACCTGCTGTACCAGAACTGGCTCAACTACTTTGTCTATCAGACTACGCCGTATGACCTCTCCGCCATTCGGCCGGTATAAATTCTCAGATAAAAAGCCGCCGGTTGTTCCGGCGGCTTTGGTCGTTATCCTGCGTCCCGCTCGCGCAGACCTGCGACGGAACTGACGGGCAGTGAGAAGCAGATCGCACCGGCCTTTGTGCCGGGGCCTGCGTTTTCGTTGATCGCACGCATGATCGCGGCCTTTTCGTCCGCGTAGGCGATGATGTAGACCATATCCTTTTCATCGGCCAGACTCACGCCGAAGAATTTTTCTCCGCGCTTCGAGCCTGTGCCCTTGGCGTGCAGCACTGTGCCGCCGCCTGCGCCTGCGGCCCGTGCGGCATCCATGACGAGATCGGCGTAGCCCTCGTTCAGAATCACGACGATCAGTTCATGATTGAATTCCATATGCGGCGTTCCTCCTGTTTTCAGATCGTTGGTCAGATAGGCGAGCGTTCTGCCGCCCGCCACGCTCTTGAGCGGCACGGTCAGCAGAATCCCGTTGCCGGGAATGTCGAGAAACAGCTTGCGCTTGGCAGCCTTGACAAGCTGCGCGGCCTCCTGTGCGCTGGCGACGGAGGTGGTGACGGTTTTGGATGTTTCATCCAGGCCGTAGACGGCCAAATGCTCATTTTTGGCCGTGCCTCTTCCGGGTGCGCTGAGGATCATCGGCAGACCCGCCTCGCGGAACAGGGCGTTCATGGCCTCGCCCCGGTCGGAATCGGTAACGGCAATGATATAATATAATTCCATATCAGCAGGCCTCCCACAGTTCGATGATCTCGTTGTCGCCGAAGTCCGGCAGAGCCGGTTCCTTTTCGGCGCGGCGGGATTTGATGACGTAGATCGCGCCCATGACCTGCACGGTAATCAGCGGCATCATCGCAACTAGCGCGACAAGGCCGAACGCGTCCGTCATGACATTCCCGCCCAGCGCTTCGCACGCGCCCATGGCAAACGGCAGCATAAACGTCGCTGTCAGCGGACCGGAAGCCACGCCGCCGGAGTCAAATGCGATGGCCGTAAACGTGCGCGGCACGAAGAACGACAGGGCCAGCGCGATAAAATACCCCGGCACAAGGAAGTACATGATCGAAACGCCCGTGATGACGCGCAGCATGGCAAGTCCGCCTGCGGCGGAAACGGCGATGGACAGGCTCATGCCCATGGCCCTTGCCGAGATCGCGCCCGCACTTAAATCCTCGACCTGCCGGTTGAGGATATGGACGGCAGGCTCAGCGTTGATGATGAACCAGCCCATCAGCATGGCCAGCGGAATGAGCAGCCACAGCTTCCACCCCTCCGTCAGCGCCGCGCCCAGCGCGTAGCCGACCGGCGAAAAGCCGACGTTCACGCCCGTCAGGAACAGGACAAGACCGGCGTATGTATACAGAATGCCTACCATGACCCGCAGGAACGGCAGCCTCCGCAGCCGCAGCGAGACGACTTGGAAGATCAGGAAGAACACCACAATCGGCAGCAGCGCCAGCGTGACCTCCTTCAGATATTCCGGGAAGGCGTGCAGATAGTCCCGGCCCAGTGCAACGGTATTGGTGATGGCGGCGGCAGCTTCCGACTCCGCCTGCGCGGGCTGCGTCTTGTAGATCGCGCCCAGCAGCAGCACCGACGCGATCGGCCCAATGGAACACAGACCGACAAGGCCGAACGAGTCCGCCTTCGCGTTTTCGTCGGAACGGATAGACGCCACGCCGACGCCAAGCGCCATGATGAACGGCACGGTCATCGGCCCGGTCGTCACGCCGCCGGAGTCAAACGCAACGGCGAGAATGCCCTGATCGGACAGGAACGCAGCCAAAAACACCAGCACATAAAACACGATCAGCAGCAGCTGCAGCGAAATGCCGAACAGAATGCGCACCATGCAGAGCATCAGGAAGATGCCCACGCCGACGGAGACGGTCAGAATGAGGACCGTTTTGTCAATCTCCGGCACGTTGGCTGCCAGCACCTGTAAATCCGGCTCGGCCACCGTAATGGCGACACCCAGCAGGAAGCTGACAATCAGAATCAGACCGAGCTTGCGCGATTTTGTCAGCTTCGCGCCCATGTAGTTGCCGATCTTGCTCATGGACATTTCCGCGCCGAGCGTGAACAGACCCATGCCCAGAATGAGCATGGCCGTCGCCAGCACGAATGAGAGCATCAGCCCCGTATCGACCGGCACGAGCACGAAGCAGATGGCCAGCACGATCAGGCTGATCGGCAGCACGGAGGCCGCGGCCTCTCTCAGTTTTTCCAGTAACACCTGTTTGCGGTACAAAGCCTCACTCCTATTTCAAGAATTGTTCTTATTTTATCAGAAAAATCCCGTTCTGAACAGAGCGGAAATGTAAAAAGGCTGTTAATTTTATGCACCGTGCATTTTTATGCAGTTTCACCAAAGAATTATCGATTTACTTGACGAAAGGGCAGAAAGCCAATACAATAAAAAAGCTTATGCGCAGACTCCTGGCTGCATATGCGGCCAGGGGTGAGATTTTATGAAGAAGAGAGAGTATTTTATGGAGAAGAAACCCGCGCGCGCCATTGCCCTGCTGCCCATCGGGGTGTTCCTTGTTTTGTATCTGGGGCTGGGCTGCCTGTTTGAATACGGCCTGAAAATTGAAATGGGCTTTTACAACATTCCAATCGTCGTGGCGTTTCTGGCCGCGATCCTCGTCGCCTGCCTGCAGAACCGGGCGCTGTCGTTTGACGACAAGCTGGAGGTCATGGCAAAGGGCGTCGGCGACAAGAATATCATGACGATGATCCTGATCTTTCTGGCCGCCGGTGTGTTCGTCGGCGTCGTGGGCCGCAGCAGCGCAGAATCTGTCGCATATTTCATGCTTGCGCATATCCCGGCGCGGTTTGCCGTTGCAGTTCTGTTCGTTGTCTCGTGCTTCGTCTCGACGGCCATGGGCACGTCCTGCGGCACGATCACGCTGATCGTCCCCATCGCCGTCGCCGTGGCGAAGGCGTCGGGGTTCCATCTGGCGCTGTGCATTGGATCCGTCATGGGCGGCGCGATGTTCGGCGACAATCTCTCGTTCATCTCCGACACGACCATCGCCGCCTGCAGCACGCAGGGCTGCGAAATGAAGGACAAATTCCGTACGAACTTCCGTATCGCGCTGCCGGCGGCACTCGTAACACTGGCGCTGATCATTGTGTTCTCGCTGAAAAGCGACATTGGCGCGGTTGAAATTTCGGAATACCATCTGCTGCAGACCGTCCCGTATCTGCTGGTGCTTATCGGCGGCGTGGCGGGCGTCAATGTGTTCCTCGTGCTGCTGACCGGCATTTTCTCCGGGGCCATCATCATGCTCGCCACCGGTGCGGTGCACCCGACCGAGCTGCTGGGGAACATGGGCTCCGGCGCGTCCGGGATGTTTGAGACGATCATGGTCACGATCCTCGTGTCTGCCATGTGCGGCCTCATCCGCGAATACGGCGGCTTTGAAGCGCTGCTCGGATTTATTCGCCGCATTTTCCACGGCAACAAGGGCGGCCAACTCGGCATCGGGTTGCTTGTCGGCGCGATGGACATCGCCACGGCCAATAATACCGTCGCCATCGTCATGGCCGGACCCATCGCAAAGCAGATGAGCGAGGAATACGGCATCACGGGCAAAAAGAGCGCGTCGCTGCTCGACACCTTCTCGTGCATCTTCCAGGGCATCATTCCCTACGGCGCGCAGATGCTTCTGGCGATCTCCGCCGTTTCAGAACTCGGTGAAACGCTCACCGCGTTCCAGATTATCCCGTTCCTGTTCTACCCCTTCCTGCTGCTCATCAGTTCACTGGTCTTTATCTTCCTTGTGCCGGAACGGAAAGCGGCGGGCCACTGAAAAAACGAAAACTCTGGCGAAATTACAATATTTCGTGGTCAGCGATACATTTGACAATGTAGATATTTAGAAATCAGTGACTGCGGCACAGCCAAAGCCTCCCCTTACCGCGTAGGGCGTGGCAAGGGGAGGCTTTGGCGCGAGCCTTCGGCGAATCCGTACTGCCCTGTAAATTTTGAACGTAAGGCCAATTTACTGCAGCCATTCAAACGCGGTGACTTACAAATTTGGAGTACCGTAACAGGCGGCGCGTACCATAGCGGTCGTAAGGTAACGATGTGTGTTCGCAACGACTATAAAGTTGGTACTCACTTGAATTGTATCCGCAGCACGCACCAACCGCGTCCAAGCACTCTTTTCTCCCCTATCTTTTCTCTTGCAAGAGAAAAGATAGGGCCGCCGGAGGCATGTTGGAACCGCTTTGCTGGTTTGTGTTTCTCGATGGGAATGCCTGACCCAGAAAAAACGTATTTTGACAGACAAACCGGGCACAGCCAATGGCCGCGCCCGGTGTTTTGCATTATACCATCCGGCAGCAGGATTCACAGTCTTCTTTCTTGGGGAATTTACTGTGATCATACTCAATGTGGTTCTTCTCGTAATAGTCCTGGATGGCGGACTTGACGGCCTCCTCGGCCAGAACGGAGCAGTGCAGCTTGTGCGCGGGCAGTCCGCCCAGCGCATCGACGACCTCCTGATTGGTCAGCGCCAGCGCATCGTCCAGCGTCCGGCCCTTGATCATCTCCGTCGCAATGGAACTCGACGCGATCGCGCTGCCGCAGCCGAACGTCTCAAACTTCACATCCTCGATTTTATTGTCCTTGATCTTCAGGTACATCTTCATGATATCGCCGCACTTGGCGTTGCCGACCTCGCCGACGCCGTCCGCGTCCGCGATCTCGCCGACATTGCGCGGGTGCATGAAGTGATCCATGACGGTTTCGGTATACAGTGCCATGATAAAAGCCCTCCTTACAGCGTAAACTGCCGTTTGCCGCTCATCAGGTCCTTCCAGACCGGCGACATGTTCCGCAGATAGTCCACGATCGGCGGAAGTTCGGCAAGGATATAGTCGATTTCTTCTTCGGTATTGTCCTCACAGATGGTCAGGCGCAGCGAGCCGTGCGCGACCTCGTGCGGCCGTCCGATGGCCAGCAGCACATGGCTGGGGTCGAGCGAACCGGACGTGCAGGCGGAGCCGGACGATGCGCTGATGCCCTTCGCGTCGAGCAGCAGCAGAAGACTCTCGCCCTCGATGCCCTCGAAGCAGAAGTTCACATTGCCGGGCAGCCGCGGCGCACGCGCACCGTTCAGCGCGCAGTGCGGAATCTTGGAAATGCCGTCAATGAGTTTGTCCCGCAGGGCCGTGACCTTCTTTGTATTCTCGTCCATGTTGGCGCACGCTTCCTTCAAAGCTGCCGCCATGGCCGCGATGCCGGGGACGTTCTCCGTGCCGCCGCGCTTGCCGCGCTCCTGCGCGCCGCCCTCGATGAGATTCGTGAGAATAATGCCGCGCCGCGCATAGAGCATGCCCACGCCCTTCGGACCGTGGAATTTGTGCGCGGACAGGCTCAGCATGTCGATGTGCATTGCGTTCACGTCGATCTTCACATGCCCCGCTGCCTGCACCGCGTCGGTGTGGAACAGCACGCCGCGTTCATGGCACACCGCGCCGATTGCCTCGATCGGCTGGATGGTGCCGATCTCATTGTTGGCGAACATGATGGTCACGAGGCAGGTGTCGTCACGGATGGCGTCCGCGACCTGCTGGGCCGAGACAAGGCCGTCTGCGTGCACGTCCAGCAGCGTCACCTCAAAGCCCTGTTTTTCCAGCCGTTTCAGGGTATGCAGGACGGCATGATGCTCAAATGTGGTGGAAATAATGTGCTTTTTGCCCTTGCGCGCGCCGAGATAGGCGGCGGAGGTAATAGCCTGATTGTCGGCCTCGCTGCCGCCGGAGGTAAAATAGATTTCGCGCGGCTGCGCGCCGAAGCAGGCGGCCATATCGGCACGCGCCGTCTCGAGCACTTCCTTGGCCTGCTGGCCGATGGTGTAGAGGCTCGACGGGTTGCCGAACGTGTTATTCAGGTGATAGGTCATCGTATCGATGGCCGTCTGGTGCATTCTGGTGGTTGCTGCGTTATCCGCATAGACTTGCATCAAATATCAGCTCCTTTGCAGGGAATTCTTTCTTATGTTTTGAGGATAGCATACATTCCCCATAAAGTCAATAGGTTTATAGGCTGAATGACTTCAGAAAAAATTAAGGCTTTCTTCATCCGGGTTTGGTTGTTTTTCCGGTAACTTTTGTGTATGATAAGCTACACGAACTTCCGGAGGTACAGCTATGGCAAATATTCTGGATTATCTGGACTGGCGCGGCGATCTGACGCTGGCAGAGCGCGGGTTCAACGAGGTGGACAATCTGCTGATGGCGGAACTTTGCTTTCTGGACTTCTCCGGGATCGTTCCGGCGGACTTTTCCGCCCCGGTTTTCCTGCCGGATGCCATGCGGCAATACGACGCGGCGCGGCCGCAGGAGACGATGGGCGTGTTGGTGCCGGAGCAAATCCCGGAATTGGGCCACAAAATGGCGGCAAGCCGCCGCTTTTCCGATTTGACGCTCTGCGCCTATGTCAGCCGCACCGACGAGGAAACGCAGACGCAGTTCTCCGCGCTGACGATCCTGCTGCCGGACAAGACGGCGTATATCGCCTTCCGGGGCACGGACGACACGATCGTCGGCTGGAAGGAGGATTTTAATCTGGCCTTTCTGCCGGTCGTTCCGGCGCAGAAAATGGCGGCAGAGTATCTGTCTGCGGCAGCCGCGGCGCTTCCGTCGCATCCGCTTCGCGTGGGCGGACACTCCAAGGGCGGCAATCTCGCGGTCTACAGCGCAGTGTTCTGCGGCGAAGCCGTGCAGAACCAGCTGATGCGCGTATACAATAACGACGGCCCCGGCTTCCGCACGTCGCTGCTTGGCCTGCCGGAACACAAGCGCGTCGCGGACAGGATCACGACCATTCTGCCGGAATCGTCTGTCGTCGGCATGCTGCTGGAGCATGAGGAACGCTATGAGGTCGTGCGCAGCACGCAGAGCGGCCTGTGGCAGCACGACGGCTTCTCGTGGCAGGTGCGCGGGGAACGGTTTGAGCATCTGCCCGATCTGACCGAGGGCGGCAAGCTGGTTGACGAGACGATCCGCACGTTCATTCTCTCCCTGAGTCCGGAGCAGCGCGTGGCCTTCACCGATGCGCTGTTTGATATTCTTACCTGTACCGATGCCGGTACGCTCACCGATCTCAAGGAAGGTGGGCTCAAAACAGCGGCAGCCATGCTCAAGAAATACCGCACACTGGACAAGCCCACACGCCATGCGCTGGGCAGCACGCTGCGCCTGTTTATGGCGGCTGGCGCAAAGACGGCAGCCTCCGAACTCAATCCCGTGAACCTGCTCCTGCGCCATCTGCCGCTGCAAAAGCTGGCAGACGATCTGGACGAACCGTAAACCAGAGAGAATACGGCTTTCATGCAAAAAGAGCCTGCTGCAAAAATACTTTGCAGCAGGTTCTTTTGGTTCCAGACATATTGCAGCCGGCGGTCATTCCGCCGAGATGAGGTAATAGTAGATCGGCTGGCCGCCGGAGACGAGATTGACCTCCGCGTCGGGCGCATGCTGCCGGAACAGTTCCAGCGCCGCCTCCGCGTCGGGCTCCTGAATGTCCGCGCCGTAGAAGATGTTGATGAATTCCTTGCCGGCCTCCGCAGCCTTGTCCGCGAGAGACGCAAGAAGCGTGGTGATCTCACGCGCTGTTCCAGCCAGCGCGCCATCGCACAACCCGAGATAATCGCCCGCGTGAATATCAAAGCCGTCAAAGTCCGAGTCGCGCGCGGCATAGGTGATCTGCATGGTCATGACACCGGAGAGGCAGCCGGTCATGGCCGCTTCGTTTTCGCTCGGCTCCATTGCTGCGTCGAACGAGAGCATGGCGCTGATGCCCTGCGGGACGGTCTTGGTCGGGATAACCACGACTTCGCGCGAAGCCAGTTCCGCCGCCGCCTGCGCAGCCATGATGATGTTCTTGTTGTTGGGCAGGACGAAGACGATCTCCGCAGGCGTCTTTTCGATCGCGTGCAGAATATCCTCCGTCGAGGGGTTCATGGTCTGGCCGCCCTCAATGATCTCGTCAACACCGAGATCGCGGAACACGCCGGCCAGGCCCGCACCCGCGCACACGGCGACGCTGCCGTAGCGCTTTTCGGGTTCTGCCGGAGCCGCCTGCTCCGCAGGCTGGCTTTCCAACTCCTTTTCCACAGTCTCCAGATCGTCGGTCGAACGGGCCTTGCGGCCGGCGGTCAGATCATCGTGCTGCAAGCGCATGTTCTCGATCTTTGCAAGTTCCAGCGTACCATACTTCTGGGCCTCGCTCAGTGCGTCACCCGGAATATTCGTATGTACATGGACCTTGAACGCTTCGTCGTCCTCGCCGATGACGAGACTGTCGCCGATGCTGCCGAGATACTCGCGCAGCGGGTCGAGCGAGGTAATATCCTCGCGCTTGCGCACAATAAAGACCGTGTCGAACGCGAATGTGATGTCCTCAGAGTCGAAAATGCCGAAATCGGCCTCTTCATTCGTTGCACCTGTGTCCTCGCAGACAATATCGTTGCCGCGCAGGCTTTCGAGCATGCCGCGCAGAATAAGGCAGAAGCCCATACCGCCCGCATCAACGACGCCGGCCTTTTTAAGAACCGGATTCTGGTTGACGGTGTTGTCCAGCGCAGCGTGCGCCGTGTCAAGGCAGTGCTGCAGCACATACTCGATCTCATTGTTTTCCTCGGCCAAATCGCGCGCGGCGTCTGCCGTGAGGCGGGAGACGGTCAGAATTGTGCCCTCGGCGGGCTTCATGACTGCCTTATACGCAGCTTCCACACCTGCTGTCAGTGCAGCGGCAAAGTCCTTGCCGTCGGCCTCGAGTTTACCCTTGAGCGACTTGGAAAAGCCGCGGAACAGAAGAGACAGAATCACGCCCGAATTGCCTCTGGCCCCGCGCAGGAGCGCGGAGGCCGTCTTGTCGGCGGCCTTGGTGAGCGTAATGCCGTCTGCCTTGCGCAGTTCTGTGCTGGCGGCAGAGAGCGTCATGCTCATATTCGTGCCGGTATCTCCGTCCGGAACAGGGAAAACGTTCAGTTCATTGACCTTCTGCTTATTCAGGTCGATCTCGGCAGCGGCGGAGAGCATCATCCGGCTGAACGCCGCGCCGT
>OLQA01002848.1_pt1 | contig 13023 bp, 7 predicted proteins | sample 1673151 | NCBI WGS metagenome assembly OLQA01 (sample SAMEA3136760, study PRJEB25190) | human gut metagenome | biome: human gut; feature: human-associated habitat; material: faeces | place: Austria | collected 2013 | reverse complement strand
ATCACCGACAATGTGCAGGTGACCCAGGTAAGCAGGGTGGGCAAGACCTACACGGTGAAAATCGAGGGCAGCGGCGCGGACCTGGTGACGGGAGCCGCAGCCACTGCGCAGTTCCCCAATGATTATACCTTTACCGTGAAGGCCCCCGGAACGGGCTACCGGACCACCGTGGCTATTTCAAACCGCGGCACTTACCTCACCAAAAACAAGTTTACCACGGAGCGGCAGGTAAATGGTGACGATGTCTACACGATACTGGGCGATAGCCTGGCCGGTGACGAAAACAATGTGATCACCATTACCGTGGAAAAGGTCGAGAACACGATCATAAAGAACATCATCGTGGAGGGTAACGGCTCCGAGGCATTCAGCCCGGATAACGATATGACCTTCCATTACGATGAGAATTACACCTTCCGGCTGAACCTGGACACCGCACATTATACCTATGTGATCCGCGCAAAGTATTACCGGGATAATGCTCCTGTGATGATGAATGTAATCGACAACGGTGACGGCACCTACACCGTCCTCAGCCCGCTTGCCTTAGACCTGCATATTGTCATCGAAAAGTTTGCCAAGGCGCTGGACCCCAATGCGGTGGATGTGTCCAAATATTTGGAACTGGACAACAAGACCATATTCATCGTAAGCGTGTATGGCACGCTGCAAAACAAAAATGCTGACGGCACCTACAGCTATATTGCCTACACCTACGACGGCCACCTTATGTATAACACCAGCTACTATGTGGACCCCGCCAATGATAGTAAGGGTGCCAGCAGCTGGCTGGTCATGGTAGATAGGGGCGAGACCTTTACCAAGGAGGATGCTTTGGCAAAGCTGGCCTTCCAGGACTCCGACAAGGAGCAGTATGATAGCATCTCTATGACCTATTGGGGCAAGATATTAGAGAATGTCAACGGATCGCCGAGCTCTAATTGGGATGTCAACGATTCGCAGTTTGTCTATGACCTGTATAACGGTGTCTATGACAGCTTTGAAAAGGTAAGCATAAAGCAATTCCTGTTGGCAGACCAAAGCCAGGATCGCCTGTTGAATTCTGCGGATGCAGTCACTATGACCAAGAGGTATAACTGGTAACTGAGCAGCCTCCCTTCCCCAGTGGGAGGGGAGGCTATCCCTCGTTGGGGACTTCGCACCGGTCAAGCCGGGCAAAAAACGGCCCAACCGGGCGGAGAGAGAAGGAGATCAGCATGAGAAAACGCATTTTTACACTATTGGCAGCCCTGTGTCTGCTGCTGTGTCTGCTGCCCACCGCAGCCTTTGCCTCGCAGACGGGCGGCAAAACGGACGAGAGCCGCAGCTACAATTTTGACCTGTCCGTAGGCGGTGCGTATGAGGTGCGGGCCACCACCGGCGAAACCATCACCGTGACCCTGGTTCTCAAGCGCACCGACGCCCAGGAAAGCACCGATATGTACGGTATGCAGACGGAAATCGAGTACGACGACACCTTCCTCCAACTGGTGGACGGCAGCGTCATGACCGCTCCCGGCATCCGCTGGAGCGATTTAGGCCGCCGCACCGGCGGGCGGGCCTTCTATCTGAACTTCGTGTCCTTTAAGGGCGGCGAGGCATGGGAGCCGGAGGTGGTAGTCGGCAGCTTTCAGATGAAGGTCATCGGCACGGCGGGCGTATCCCAGCTCGCCCCCACCAACACCCTGGTTTCCACCCAGGACGGCATGGCCGGATACGCCGTGAAGGATAACAGCGTGTCTGTCATCGTCACCACGGACTGCACCGTTACCTTTGAGAGCAATGGCGGCACGGAGGTCGCTTCCCAGACCGTCCAGTACGGTGAAAAGGTGAAAAAGCCCGAGGACCCCATCCGGGAGGGCTACCACCTGGAGGGCTGGTACAGAGACCTGGACCGCACCCAAAAGTGGGACTTCCACAAGGATACCGTTAAGGGCAACATGACCCTCTACGCCAATTGGGCCGAGGGTGCCGCCGCAGGAAGCGCCACCTGGTGGATTATAGGCGGTGTGGGCCTGCTGGCCCTGCTGCTGATCCTGCTGGCCCTGCTGGGCAAGAAGAAGGTCCGATTTGAGACAAACGGCGGCACAGAGCTGGAGACCGTTTCCGTGAAGCGGGGCGGTGTCATCGGCGAAGTCATGACGCCCACGAAGCCCGGTGCCGTGTTCGGCGGCTGGTATGCAGATCAGGCGCTCACCAAGCCCTGGGATACACAGAAAGACCCGGTGCGCAGCAACATGACGCTCTACGCGCGCTGGATGTAACCTACGCATAAATGAGGTAAACAAATATGAGAAAACGCATACTATCTCTGCTGCTGGCACTGACTTTGGTTCTGTCGGCAGGCGTATTCGGCGTCATACCGGCGCTGGCTGCGGATTCCTGCGTTTCCGTGAAGGCGAATGCCGTCACCACCGGCGAGGTGGTGGCCGGCAGCCTGCTGGAGATCAAGCTGGCAGATGTCTTTGAAGATACGGACGGCCACTCGCTGACCTATAAATTGACCAACGCAGACCAGTTCAGCGTTCAGACCAAGGTCAAGGATGGCGTGCTCTATGTATCAGAGAAAGACCCCGGCACCTATGAGCCAAAGGTCAAGGCGACCTGCTCGGACGGCAAAGAGCTTACAGCGACCTTTACCATCACGGTCAAGGAAGCTCCCCACGGATTGGACGCACAGTATAACTACGATGAGACCCCCGCCAAGGAAGTCACCGTATATGTGACCATCTCTAACGACGGTGTACCGCTCAAGGGCGCGGATGGCACGGTTCTCTGCCATAAGGCCATCACCGTCCCCTACTTCGACCTGAGCCGGTACGACATGGCCGAATTCTACCGTTACCACACGGCAAACGGCGAGGGCGAGTACATCGACGAGAACATCGTGGAACGGCCCACCGGCCTGCACCTGTATCTCTACCTGCTGGAGCGCTACTTCATCGGCCTGCCGGAGGAGGAATGCTGCAAGGGCAAGTACGACCGCGGCGCTTTGGAGAATTTTATCCTAAAGAATGATGTCCTTTACATGGATGAAGAACCTGCCTATACAGCAGACACGCTGGCCGCTCTAAAGATCACCGGCTCTCCCACCAGCCTCTACATGGCAAATTTTTGGGGCCATGACGAGAACTTGATGTATTACAGAAACCACTGCTACCCCTACATGAGCCCCGGCTGGGGCTCCACCTCCGACTATATCGTGCTGTCGGACGGAGATACCTGGGATGTGTCCATGTATAGCAACTGGAGCTTTTGGAGCAGCGGCGGCGCGTTTACCTGCTTCAACCAGGACGAATACAGCGTCCGTCCCGGCACACAGATGACAGTGAATACCCAGGCCTACGGTACCACCTTCGAGGGCAGCGACTTCTATCCCTTCTCGAACCTGGATGTGTTCCTGTATAACGACAAGTGGGAGCAAATCGAGCAGTACAAGGAAGCGGCTGACGGAAAGAGCACTTTCTCCTTCACCGCCCCCACAGAGGAGGGCACCTACTACCTTGTAGGCATGGATCCCAACCGAAAGATTGCCACGGATGATTCTGGCGGCACGGACTATGCCAAGATCGCACCGGCCACAGCCATCTTGAATGTGTCCGCTACCGCTGAGTTGGAGCGCCCCTTCCAGTCCATCTCTGTCAACGGCACGAAGCTGAATGCAAAGAACATTTCCTATGAGGGCATCGTTACCCTGGGCAGCGAGGACAACGAGGAGTTCAAAAATGTCTACGAGGAGATTCCCAAGTACCATGTGATCGTTCCGGAGGGAACGGAGAGCGTTGACATTACCTACAACGAGGGCGTGGATATTTACCACGCAGACGCTACTGCATACGGCTATGAGACGGACCTTGCCGTGGATGTGGTGTCCTCGGCAACCATCCGCTCCGTTACTTTGGAAAACAGCTACAAGGCCAACAGTGACGGAACCCAGACCGTTACCACCCCCGTCACCCGTTATATCCGCAATGCGGACGGAACAGCCATGGCGGTCACACTGGAATCCAGCAGCACTAATAATTTTAGGCCCGTCGCCCTGTTCACCTTTGAGTATGCAAAGGCAGACACAAAGCCGGATGTGACATATGGGGATGTGAACGGAGACAATACCATTGATGTTTCGGATGCACTGCTGATCTGCCAGATTTATCTGGGCAATGTAGCACCGACGGATGCGCAGAATGCAGCTGCCGATGTGAACGGAGACGGTGCAGTAGATGTTTCGGATGCCTTGATGATTTGCCAGTTCTATCTGGGAAATATTACGGAATTCCCTGCTGAGAAAAAATCTTGATAGGAGGAATTGAGAACACATGAAAAAAATAGTTTCCATTCTGCTGACATTGGCGATGGTGCTGAGCCTGGTACCTGCCGTCTTTGCAGCAGACGAGCCGACCATCACTATGAGCGCAGATAAAACCTCTGTCGCCCCCGGTGAGACTGTGACGCTGACGTTGAGCCTGGATAAGGACACAGCGATCGATGGCGCAGGTATGAAGATCAACTTTGACACATCCGCCTATACACTTTCTAAAAGAACTGGCGTATCAGAGTCTGTTGAATTTGCTTTTACAAAAGTAGACGTAGCAAATTCGAAGGGCTTTGTGGGACTTACTTACCTGCTTACCTCCTGGGATGCCGATGCGGAGAACCACAAGATCTGGAAAGCTGGCGATTTAGCCACATTTGTTTTCACGGCAAAGGAGGGGGCAGATACTACTAACTCCAAGTTCACGCTGCAGATTGATACGTTAAAAACGTATGATCCCAAGCAAGGAGATAATCTTATTGATGTTGCTCATAATGTGGTCGGCGGTGAGTTGACCATCCCTGTTGAAACCCCTGAAGCCAAGGGCTACACCGTATCCATGGGCAGCGATGTAACGGTCGCCTCCGGTCAAATTGTGGAGATCCCTGTGTATATTGGCAGTAACAACGGCGAGACCACCTACAATGCATATGACATAAGAGTCACTTATGACAACACTGTACTGAAGCCGAACATGGAGAGCGTTTCTGAAGAAGGCTATCGCGCATTTGTGTCTTCCGGCGCTATCAACATAACCCGTTATGGCGAGCCCGCCAACCTGGGCGAAGCGCTGCGGCTGTCCTTCACCGCTGTGGGACAAGGATCAACTGAGGTGAAAATAGATTTAACTAACCTTAAAACGAATCTTTATGCCTATGTGGATAACAGCACCCATGCCTTTAATCAGGATGCCGCCGTCGCCATTGTTCTGAACGATAAGACCACCGTGACCGTCAGCGGTTACACCGTGGACCTGCCGGATGACTTTAAGCGTACCGATGCGGAAGGCTCCGTGATCGAAGCAGGGGGCAATCTGACCTTCGTTCCCAAGGATCCCAACTATGACTACACCGTGACCGTCACCGTCGGCGGCGAGACTGTTACCCCCACCATTGACGCCGATGGCACCTACACCGTGCCCAATGTCAACGGCAATGTGGTCGTCACCAGCACCAAGACCGCCAAGAGTTTCAACGTCACTCTGGGTGCGGATACCACCGGTAATGAGAAGGCCACCTATAAGACCGACTACATCTTCAAGCTGACCCCTGCGGATGGCTATGTCTACAAGATGACTGTGACCATCGGCGGCGAGGCATACACCGGCTTTACGGCCCAGGTAAATGACGACGGCACCACCACCTACACCATCCCCGGTGCGGATGTGACCGGCAACATCGTCATCAACAGCAACAAGCAGGTCAAGCCGCTGGAAACCTACAAGGTCACCTTTGCAGGTACCGGCGCAGGTGATGCTACCGGCGAGAGCACCGTTCAGGAAAAGGCTAACTACACCTTCACCGTGGCCAAGCAGAAGAACTTTGAGTACACCATCACTGCCACTATGGGCGGCAAGAATGTGACTATCACCGAGGGAGCCGACAACACCTACACTATCGCCAGTGTCACCGGCGATCTGGTCATCACCATCGAGAAGAAATCCACTCTGACCATGGAGGTAGCTGTTTCCGAGTATGTGCAGATGGATAACAAGACCGTGTTTCTTGTAACCGTGACCGGCACCCCCGAAGAGGGCAAGGCTTTTGCCTACGGCGATAATGTCATGTATAAGACTACCGCTTACGGTGAGAATGTGTACAGCTGGCTGGTGATTGTGGACAAGAATGAGGCATTCACTGTGGCTGCGGCTGAGGCCAATATCAACCAGGCCAGCGCCACAGCCGAGGAAGTGAAGCAGAGCTATGATGTCAACGAGACAGGTGTTGTGGACATCAACGATGCTCAACTCACTTATGACATTTACAGCGGCAAGTACACCGACTTCGAGAAAGTCTCTGTGCGGAAGTTCCTGCGCGCGGATGTGACCCGCGATAAGGCCGTCAACTCCACCGACGCCGTTGCGGTCGTCAAAAATTCCAAGTAAACCAAGGCGAATCCATAGCTTCCCCTCCCTTTTGGGAGGGGAGGCAATTCGCCATATTTTGGGGCTTTACCATTGCCTCCTGTTTTAGGAGACGATGGTAAGAATCCAAAACAAGCATTTGGAGGATACCCGTATGAAAAAACATAGCGGCCTATATAGCGCCGTCAGTATTTTGCTGGTCATTGTGCTGGTGGCAGGGATCAGCCTCTCACTTCTTTCCTCCGGTCGGACAAGGCCGGAGAATCCCATCAGCACTCAGCCGGATCGGCTCCAGGCAGAGTCGCTGCAAGGCTCCGGCAGCACTGGCGGACAAAGCTCCGGCAAGGATAATACAGAGAATACGGATACTGCCCAGGATCCATCAGAGCCGCAGAAGCCCGATGAGCCACAGAACCCGGATGAGCCGCAGAAACCTGATGAGCCACAGAACCCGGATGACACGCAGAAACCCGACGACACCAAGCCGGATCCATCGGGCCCCACAGACCCCACGGATAACCCCGGCAAGGGCGACCAGGGCGGCTCCGAGTCAGACGATAACAAAGGCGGCTCCGAGGATTCCGGTGACCATGGTGATGGCACCGGCGGAGACGACGGGGACCACGGCGGCAGCGGAGGTGACCACGGCAGCGGCGGTGAGGAGGATGATACCCCCCGCATTTATACGACACTGAAAACCCAGCAGCTTACCAAGGCAGAGCTGCCCGACAGCAAGCTGACCTTTGTGGCCTATCCCCTGGGTAAGGGCGATCTGCATATCCGTGTCCGGCTGAAAAATGAGACCAATTCCGGAAACGGATTGCTGCTTACTTCTCAGAATAACCAGGACTACGAGGCACAGCTGGATTTCAACGCAGATAACCTCTTTGTGCTGTCTCTTTATGATGGGGAGACCTTTCTGGGGCTTGTTCAGTACCGGGTGGGCTATTACGCGAATCTTGCGGACGATACCCACCCGACGGTGGGGGACTATCCACCCTCCATCGTTACCAATCTGGACGGGGCCAGCCTGGACATGAGCTCCCAAACCTTCCCCTTGACGGTGATTGCCCGTGCCAACGCAGAGCTGGGAGCCGGTGTGATCTATTCCAATCAAATTCGGGTCACGCTGGACGGCAAAACCGTGGAAAAGAGCTACGGCGATTCTCAACCCACCTACGAGTTGTATTTCGATCCCCCTCAGTTGGGCGATGAAGAAACCCACATCGTCCGGGTGCTGGCCTGGGATGGTAACGGAAACTCCACCATGAAGGTCTACACCGTCACCTATCACCAGATCAGTGAGGGCGACCCGGCAGGCTCGGTGGATGTGGTGCTGGATGCGACCACCATCGGCCTGGGCATTCTGGATACCGGTACGCTGGACATCGTGGAGGGCGAAACGGCGGCATCCGTGCTGCTGCGCTTCCTGCAGGAGCGCGGTTATGAGCCGGATTACCAGGGGTCCGCCACTATGAACTTCTATCTGCGCCGGATTAGCCGGGGCGACATTGCCTACCGTGCCAATGTCCCGGAGCATCTTTGGGAGCTGATCCTGCGGGACGGCATCACCACCAATGACAACTATGACCGGGACAGCATCGGGGAGTTTGACTATACCCAAGGCTCGGGCTGGATGTACTCCATCAACGGCACCCTGTATGAGGGTACCGGCATGAGTGGCTACAAGGTCCGCAACGGCATTACCATTTATGTGCGCTTCACCCTGTCCTACGGCAAGGACATCGGCGGCTACGATTCCACCGGAGGCGGCTACGGTTCACTGAGCAGCTACTGCGGCCTGTGGATCAACGGCGGCTACCAAGCCCTGGGCCACGACTTCGTGGAGACGGACCGTTTGGAACCCACCGAAACAGAGGATGGTTACATCCACTATCGCTGCTCCAAGTGCCATGAGGAGAAAACAGATATTCTCCCGGCCACCGGCGGTACGGAGCCATCCCCCACCGCCGCACAGGCGGCCCCCGCCCTGCTCCTGCGGCGGGGATCGGGCCTTACCCCTTATCAAAACAAATTCCATAGAACCTGGGAGGCAGCAGCATGAAAAGAGCAACACGAATATTAGCGGCACTTCTTTGCGTGCTGCTTCTGCTTCCGACTTTGGCCCTTGCGGAAAGCGCTCCCTCGCTGAAAAAACAGATCGCACAGAGTGCGGAGGGAATGTCCGCTCTGGGCGGCAAGAAGGGTGAATTGCTGAAAGACCGGGAATTGTTTCCTGCAGGCGATTCCGTCTGCGATTGGCTGGCCATAGCTATGGCACTGTCCGGCACAAGGGAGAGCTATTCCGACTATTTGGCGGAACTGAAGGCCCATGTGGAGGACGCATACGCCAAAAACGGATGCCTGGACCGCAACAAGGCCACGGAATACCACCGGATTTCTTTAACGGTGCTGGCACTGGGGGGCGACCCCACCAACTTCGGCACGAAGCCCGACGGCTCGGCCATTGACCTGATCGCAGAGGGTACTTACAACTATGCCCGTGATCCGGGTGCTCAGGGCTTAAATGGCTGGATATGGGCGCTGCTGACCTTGGATGCCGGGGACACAGAGGTCCCGGCAGACGCCCTGTATTCCCGGGAGGACATGGTAAATGCCATTTCCGTTGCTCAGGAGCCAGACGGCGGCTTCGGCCTGATCCCCGGAAAATCGGATGTGGACATCACCGCTATGGCGGTGCAGGCCCTAGCTCCCTATCGGGACCAGATGGAGACCGAGATCGACGCAGCACTTTCCTATCTTTCCGGCCAGCTGACGGACACTTGCGGGTATATCGCCTACGGCGATGAAAACGCGGAAAGCACCGCCCAGGTCATCCTGGCCCTGTGTGCGCTGGGCATTGACCCGGAGACGGATAGCCGTTTTGTTAAGGGCGAGCACACCCTGCTGACGGAGCTTTCCCAGTTCCGAGAAGCGGACGGCACCTACCGCCATGTGCTGGAGGGGGCCGGCGATGGCCTGGCAACGGCCCAATCCGTCCTGGCCTTAGTGGCTGTGCAGCGTGTGCGGTCCGGGCAGCCGTGGGTGCTGCATTTTGACGGCACTCAAGCGCCCCGTGAGGCATTCGGAACAAATGGAATCATCATCTGCGCCGTGATCGGTGCGGTAGTCGTAATCGCCGCCGGTGCGATCTACATCATCGGCAGAAAGAGGAAAAAAGCATGAACAAGCTGACAGATCAAATTCAGGCAGAGGTCAACAAGGTCGTTTTGGGCAAGGAGGACATCGTCCGCAAGGTGCTGCTGGCCATCCTGGCACAGGGCCATGTGCTGCTGGAGGATGTCCCCGGCGTAGGCAAGACGACGCTGGCCAAGGCATTTTCCAAAACGCTAGGTCTGGACTCCAAGCGTGTCCAGTTCACCTCCGACACCCTGCCATCGGATATTATCGGGTTTTCCGTATTCGATAAGGCAGACGGCAAGCTGAAATATCAGTCCGGAGCCATTATGACCAATCTGCTGCTGGCGGACGAGATCAACCGTACCTCCAGCAAGACCCAATCCGCTCTGCTGGAGGCTATGGAGGAGTTGCAGGTCACCGTGGACGGCGTGACCCGGCCCCTGCCGAAGCCCTTTATCGTGCTGGCAACGGAAAACCCGGTGGGTTCTGCGGGTACGCAGATGCTGCCCGCATCCCAGCTGGACCGTTTCATGCTCCAACTGAGCATGGGCTATCCCAATCGGGCCAGCACGGCGGCACTGCTGAAGGATCGCCATCATGTGGACCCGCTCTCTGCCTGCCAGACAGTGACTTCCCCTGCCGAGCTGGAAAAGCTCATTGCAGAGGTCAGCAATATCCATGTGGCAGACCGAATTTATGACTATATTGCAGAGCTGGCGGATCTGACCCGCTCCAACGCCTATGTGACCCTGGGTGTCAGTCCCCGTGGCGCTTTGGCTGTGACCCGTGCGGCCAAGGCCAACGCCTACTTAGAGGGCCGGGACTATGTGATCCCTGACGATGTGTGCGCCGTGTTCCCGGATGTGTGTGTCCACCGTCTGATCCTCAACTCCAAGGCGCGGCTCCAGGACTATACAGCGGCACTGATCCTGCAAAATGTACTTACCTCCGTCCAGAAGCCGGATGTCCGGGAATTTTCCAGCAAATGAGAAAAACGATCTTAGGCAGCGCCCTGTGTTATCTGCTCCTGCTGCTGGCATTGGCGGCGCTGCTTCTTACAAGCGGCTCCTTTTGGGCGCTGGCCGGACTCTGCTTGCTGCTCCTGCTGCCCCTGGCCTCCTGGGCAGTCAATATCTATGTCCGCAGGCACCTGCAGGCGGACATTCTGACCACGGCCACAGCGGCGAAACGCACGGCGGCCAGCTGCCGGGTGCGTATCCGCAACGGAGCGTTTCTGCCCGTAGTGCGCTATGGCTGTCAGATCTCTATCCGCAATGATCTCACTGAGGAAGAGCAGACGGTGACGCTGACCGGCAGCATCGGAGCCAAGGGCGAAAGCGGCCAAACCATCCTGCTGCAAAGCAGCTTCTGCGGCAGAGTGTATGTGCAGATCAGCCGGTTTACCCTGCTGGACTATCTGGGCCTGCTTCCCATGAAGGCCCTCGTGAAAGCGGATGCCCGTCTGACCATCCTCCCGGACCTGTATCCAATGGAGGCGGACATGACCGCCCGACCGGCCTATGCCGACGACGGCGCTTCCAATCGACGGGGTGAGGACCGCAGCGAGGTGTACCAGCTCCGGGAGTATCGCCCCGGCGATGACATCCGGCAAATTCACTGGAAGCTGTCCTCCAAGTTAGATGAGCTGATTCTGAAAGAGGCCAGCCAGCCGGAGAGCCGTTCCCTTTTGGTATTCTGGGATAAGCGCACCGGCGGTAACCCCCAGCAGATGGACGCACTGGCGGAGGTCGTGTCCTCCGCAGGCATGGCACTGCTGCAAAGCGGTGTACCCTATACCCTGTGCTGGACGGACCGGGACGATCTGCAAGTCCAGGACATTTCAGAGGAAAACCAGCTTTTGCAGGCTATCCCGGCTCTAGTAAAGACCAGGGGCAGCGCTGAGTGCCGCCTGCCCAAAACTGACGGTTACAGCCGAATTCTCTGTTTCGGCACAGCGCCGGAAGAACAGCTGCTCACGGACGGACGGGTGCATTTCATCCTCTGTACCGAAGAACAGTACCCCGGTGCGACCACCTTTGCCCCGCAGAATTATTCCGAGGCCATGCAGCGACTGGAGGTTTAACCCATCATGCGAAAAAATGAAAACGGACTCCAGTGGATTGTCGCCGAAACGGCACAGAAAAAGCTGCACTTTCCCTGGGGCGCTTGGGTGGTCTGTGCCGTTCTGACGGTGGGCTTCTGCTTGCTTTTAACCGCTGCATTTCCCTCTGTTCCCTACCCATGGTGGGCCATGACAGCAGCTGCGATTTTGGTGCAGGCGGCGTTGCTGATAGTATACCAAACCAGAATCGGGAACTGGCTCGTTCCAGCGGGCATCGGCGTGTTGCTTCTTCTGAGCTTGGCACTGAACAAGTTTGTCCTACCCGGTTTTGGAATACTGGCAAATGATTTCCTGACCCTGCTGACGAAAAAGACCGGGAAGATCTACCTGGACCTTGCGGCAGCAGATGCCCAATTTCTGCCTCTGGCGGTAACGGTTCTGCTACTGGCGGTGTCGCTGCTTCTCAGCCGCAGCGCATGGAGCGGACGGATGCTGCTGGCCTTGCCGATTCTGCTGCCCTGCTATGCAGCCCTGTTGCTGGGCTTGTTTCCCATAGGCATCGGCGGTGGGCTGCTGATTATTGGCACGGTGCTGCTGATGGTGCAGCACACGGCAGAGGGAGAAGCCCTTGCAGGCGTTCCGGCGCAGCTGATTTTGCCGGTCCTGTGTGCAGCGCTGTGTCTGCTGATTGGCCTGTCCTGCCAAGACAAGCTGAATACAGACATGGTCGAGACGATGCAAACCCAGCTTCACCAGCGGCACTACGACAGCGATACTAATTCCATGCCGGAAGGAAACCTCAAGAACTTACCCGCCTGGAATAAAAGCGACACCCCGGCGCTGGAAGTCACAATGGAGCAGCCGGAAAAGGTGTATCTGCGTGGGCAGGTCTACGACACCTACACCGGCACCGGCTGGAAAGCAGCCGATACCGAAGAAACCGCCCAATATGAGGACCTTTTCTATTGGCTCCATGAGGCGGGTTTCTACGGCCAGAGTCAAATTGCACTGGCGGATGGCTATACGGAAACGGCCACACCGCTGTCCATGACTATACGAAATCTCTCCGCCTGTTCCGCCCACGGCTACTACCCCTACGCCGTCTACGGCAGCGAAACGCTGGCAGCGGACCGCATCGGGGACACGAATCTGCCCCCGGCAGAGAGCCTGTATTATCTGAAAGGCAGCGTCCCGGACTGGTATCAGATCCAGCGGAACCTCTCCACAGCCCAGGGCCGGGAAAACATCGAGACCTATCTATCCAAGGAGCAGGCCTATGCCGACTATCTCCGGGCCGTGGACCTGCAAATGACCCAGGATAGCTGGGCCGTCCTCCAGCGGCAATTGAAGCTGGACACCCAGACCCGGACCATCAGCGACATCCGCACCATCATCTTTGACTATCTACGGGAATCCATGACCTAC
>OLQA01002843.1_pt1 | contig 13049 bp, 7 predicted proteins | sample 1673151 | NCBI WGS metagenome assembly OLQA01 (sample SAMEA3136760, study PRJEB25190) | human gut metagenome | biome: human gut; feature: human-associated habitat; material: faeces | place: Austria | collected 2013 | reverse complement strand
GCGTATCATAACCGGACTTCCGCACCACGGACAGCGCATATTGCTCTCACCCCTTCTGATTGCAAAAGAAACTTTATGATAGAGTTTTCAACCTACTTCATTACCTTTTCCAGCAAGGTTTGGTAACTGTCCACCACATCATACACAACATTTCCGTCGCTGATGGCCTTGAAGTGCACTCTGGCACAGTCGATTTTTGCCTGCTCAACCGGCGTGATATGATTAAAATGCATAGAATCCAGTGTTCCTTTTGTTTCAGCAACAAAATAAATGTGTTTCACCGAGCCTTCATAGAAAGCAATCGCCCAGTCCGGATTATAATGTCCGACCGGCGTTGCGATATAGAAGCTGTCCGGCAGCTTTACATAAACCGCAACATCTGTGTTGGTGTCCAGATCAGTTGCAAAATCGCGCTCGTTCGTGGAATCGTACACGATATGATCGTATAGATGCCGCTGCGCTTTCATTGCATTTGTACCGAGCTTGCCCTTGATGGTCGGTTCGGTAAAAATGTCCGTGTCGTAATGTTCATCCAGCACATTGTAGGTGATGTGCTGAATAATTGCAGTTGCTTTTTCATCATTGATTAGGGCGGCTGCTTTGATAATGAACTCTTCCGGATTGAACTTGAACTGCTCAAAAACGGATTTCTCAATGCCGGTCAGAATTGCAACAACTGCTTTTCGTGTCAAACCGGTCTCTCCGACCAGCTTGCCGATCAGATCATACTTCACGCTGCTGTTGGTGCGAATCTGCTTCCGACTATCATAAGTAGACGACTTTGATTTCGAGAATGCACTTCCGTCAAGGAGAGAATCCCTCGACTTGATCTCATCCATCGCGCCGGTTTCAACTTTGAAGAAGATTTTCGGCACACGAAGATTTCGGTTGATGGAAACAATCGCCTTGTCAACAAGTTCATCCGTATCAAAGTCCACCACATACACGGATTTCGGGCTAATGCGCTTCCAGAGTGCCTTGAACTCCGGCATGGCGAGCTTGTCGGGATCAACTTGCAGCTCGACATTCTTGTCGCGGGCGTTCTCCGGCTGCATAGCGCGGCTGTCATAGACGGAATCAAGAATATTGATCACAGAATCACGGCTGTCCGCCACTTCCTCCGCGACCTGAATTGCACCATTTGCTTTATCGGCATAATATTTATCGGTCAGTACACCCTTCTTGTCGATATAGCCGTTGACAATCAAATCAAAATAAATCGCCTGCGCCGTATCGCCGTCCACGACCTGCTCGTTGCCTCTGGCGTCCACAATGACCTTGCCCTTGAACAGATCAGCGGTAACAGCTACAGGACGTCCGGCAACTGCATCGGCAAGTTCAGTCTGCAAGCCCTTTGCGAAGCTGTCATAGCTCTCACTGGCGATGACGGTCAGAACATTGATGGACTGCACATCATTTCCAAGCACGTTGGCGTCCATGCGCTCGCCGTCCTGATTGACGCACAGGCGCAGACCACGACCAACCTCTTGCCGCTTGCGAACCTCGCTGCTGCTTTGTTTCAGTGTACAAATCTGGAACACGTTCGGGTTGTCCCAGCCTTCGCGCAGTGCGGAGTGCGAGAAAATGAAACGCACCGGGGACTTTTTCGGATCACGATCCAGAAGCAGCTCCTTATTCTTCATGATCAGGTCATAGGCGTCAATATCGTCGGACGTACCCTCCTTCTTGTCGGAGAGCTTGCTGTCGGTCATCTTGCCCTTTTTGTCAACGGAGAAGTAACCGGCATGGGTGTCATGGGCGGAAATTGCGTCCAGATACCGTATGTAGTCCTCGTCGCCGATCTCCCGCTGCATGGAGCTGAGAATGTCGTTGTACTCTTCCTCAAACATATCTGCATAGATGCCGTTGAACGGATGCCCAGCCTCGTCGTACTGCTTGTACTTCGCAACCTCGTCGATGAAGAACAGGGATAGGACTTTGATGCCCTTATGGAAAAGCTGACGCTCCCGCTCCAAGTGAGAAAGAATCGTCTCGCGGATCTGAATGCGCCGAAGCTGGTCTTCGCTGACCTTACCGATCACATCACCGGCAAAGATTTTGATGCCGTTCAGGAACTCCACAGAGTTGTCGCGTCCGTCGATAGATTTGACCACAAAGCCTTCCTTGTACTCGTCGAGTTTGCCCGACTCGCCGGAGTTGTCATAGAGGTTGTAGCCGATACCGACCGTGGCGGTTTTCTTGCGAAGGCCCTTTGCCCCTATGCAGTCAAACTGAATGGTTGCTGTCGGGTCTGCTTTGGAAAGATTGATGCTTTCCAGATAGACGAAGCCCTCGGTTGCTGTGCTGCCGGACTCCGTGATGCCTTTAACGGCAATCTTCTTGACCAGCCGCTTATTGTACGCTTCCATCGCGTCAAGGCGATAGACCATGTTATAAATGCTGTCCGCCTTATGAGTGGCGGAGTAGCGCAGCGTCAGCAGCGGGCAAAACTCTTTCAGCCGTTCCTTCGTCTGTTTTCCTTCGACCGACTGCGGCTCGTCAATAATCAGAATTGGGTTCGTCTTTGCAATGATGTCAATCGGGCGGCGGGAACGGAACTCGTCCAGCTTCATGTAAATGCGCCGCGCGTCCTTGCCCTTGGCATTGAACGCCTGAGAGTTGATAATCATGACATTGATGGCACTGTCCGACGCAAAGCGGTCAATTTCCGTGAGCTGGGCGGAATTATAGATAAAGAACCGGATCTTCTTGCCGTATTCCTCCGCAAAATGCTCCTGCGTCACCTGAAAAGATTTATATACGCCCTCGCGGATGGCAATGCTCGGCACGACCACGATGAATTTGCTCCAACCATAGTGCTTGTTCAGCTCATACATGGTCTTGATGTAGGTATAGGTCTTGCCGACGCCGGTTTCCATTTCAATCGTCAGATTATAGCGACCTTCCAGCTTGTCCGACGGCTTGATCTGATTGGTGCGCTGCACTTTTTGCAGATGTTCCAGAATCAGCTTGTCGGAAAGCTCCGGCACAATGCGTTCATTCCGCCAACCTGTAAAATCCGTATCATCCTCCAAGCCAATCTGATAGTTTCCATCACCGCGGTCCATCATATATGTGGGTGTGAGGTACGGCTGTCCGGCAAAGACGTCAACGACCGCTTTTGCCGCATCCGCTTGAAATTTTTGATGTTTGAATTGGAGTTTCATGTATTCTCCCTCTTAATAATCTCGTCATTATCCTTTCGGACAATTCTAAGCAGCAAGGTTGGAAAAGGCTCTTTTGCATTTGTAATACCACCAGTTAATACTCGTTTCTCTACTGCCATAAATGGTAAAAATCCAGCATTATTAAGAGAGCTAATAGATTCATTTAACGAAAACGCAATCACAACCCGATAACCTGGCTCATACTCATCCAAGCAGTCAAGTTGATCGTTTACAATTTGAATAAATTTACTAATTTCCTCGGCCTCTTCAGCAGTTTTCGGTTCTTCATAAGAGTATTCCATAGCGGAACAGCCATCCACAATTGCCACTAATTCTTGACCCGTTGATATGCAACGCAGAAGAATATCCTCATGTCCTTTTTCTCTGAATATCTTTATCGGTTTATATTCAACATTAGTTGTTGCTTCTTTTTCGCCATTTGACGCTATGGTTTTATACCAATTATCACGATGTTGGATTAGTTCTTTTTCTGTAAACCTAATTCCTTTTGGATGTTTAGGATCATATTGCCGAACCTCTGCATGACAATCAAAGCAAAGTGGGATTGCATTGTCGTATGTATCTGTACCGCCATCTGCACGTGCCCTAATATGATGAACTTCCATATTATTACCGCAAAACTTGTGGCAAATGCAACAGCATCTCCCGCACGCAACCATTGCCCTCGTTTTTATATCTTCTGAAAAAGCCATATCAGATCACCCTCACGCGCTTGGAGATATCGTTGGCATCCTCCGGCATATAGAGCTTGAAAATCTCGAACACGTTGATCTTCTCCGGGCTGGACGCAAAACCGGAATCGCGGAAAACAGCGCGGAGCGGCTTGCGCTGTGCGATCTCCTTGACCACACTTTCGGGAATATTCGCGTCAAAACAGGCGATCAGGTCGCCGTCATTGTAGGTGTGGACAGTGCAGCCGCCCAACTGCTCGGACTTGTAGGGCAGGGACAGCGGCAGACCCCAGTCGATCAGGCAGCCAAACAGCAGGTCGAGGTCGGTGCGGTCATCCTTGATGTTGGATTCCAGCCCTGCGAGCATCCCCTGATCGTAGTCATCCGGCGCATAGTAGACGTCCTTCATATTGGTATCGTCCAGCTTGAGGACGCGGAAGCCGACATCTAATGAGCTAGCCATTTTCTCTTTTGCTTGAATTACTTCAGGAGCTTCCATCCACTCCCCATACGAAAAGCCCTCCAAATTCCCTTGAGTTGCTTTGTATTCGGTCATTTTTCTAATTGCTATTCCATCGTTAAGCAAAGCTTGTTTAATCTTTTCCCCGGCGCGGCGGATGCGCTCTTTGCCGATTTCGCAGATGTTCTTGTAGCCTGCTTTGTAGGCTTCGCTTGCTTCGTCGCACTTTTCGGGGAGCTGCACCATGATGAATTTGCGGTGTCCGCCGTCCTCAGCGTTGAGCTGCATAACAGCGTGGGCGGTGGTAGCGGAACCGGAGAAGAAATCAAGAATGATACCATCTGCTTCATCACTTGTAATATAGGCCAGCAGCTTTTTAATGTCAGCAGTATTTTTGGGGTTTTCAAAAATTCTTTTCCCATCAAACAGTTTATTAAACTGTTGCGTTGCAGTTTGTGCATAACTAAACTGAACACTTCGCATAACTTCCGTATTTTGTTCAAAAAGATTTGTCCTTATTTTGGGAGTTACAGTATGATCTTTTCCAAATACAACTCTTCCTCGGCGAATCTCTTCCTGCATACGCTCAATGTTTGGATATACCCATCCGCGGGAAGGAACTTTGCATGGCTTCCCGGTGACAGGATGTATCACATCGTAACGCGGTCCGCCGCCGCCTGGCCAACTGATGTTTCCGTCATCCCTATACGGACCATATTCATCAACTTTTGTGAAACGTGCCAACGATTTTCTTGCATCATCTTTAGGCCATGAAGCATATAGCTTTTTTAATCCATCATTTACTGCATCCCAATCATCGTTATACAGTTCCCGCAACCGCTGGAACTCGCTCTTTACTTCTTCAACTCCCTCCTTTGCCTCTCTAAAAATAATTCTATGCTCGTATATGTATTGTGCACTTTTAAAATACACAAGCATATATTCATGTCCAACTGAGAAGTATTTCGCATCGTTTTTTCTGTTTTTGTCATATACCAAACAGGCAACAAAATTGCTCACACCCAGGACTTCATCACATATTTTCCGTAAATTTTCAACTTCACCGTCATCAATACTGATAAATATGACCCCATCGTCCGTCAGCAGATTTCTTGCCAGCATCAGGCGCGAGTAAATCATGCCGCACCAGTCTGAATGAAACCGTCCGTTGGAATCGGTATTTTTGAACAGGCGGTTTTCGTCCTCGTCGTACATTCCCATCTGCTCGTTTTCTTCTTCCTGCGAGCGCATGAAATCGTCGGCGTAGATGAAATCGTTGCCGGTGTTGTACGGCGGGTCGATATAGATCATCTTGACCTTGCCGAGATAGCTCTCCTGCAAGAGCTTGAGAACATCCAGATTATCGCCCTCGATGTAGAGATTTTCGGTGGTGTCCCAGTCCTTGCTTTCCTCCACGCACGGGCGCAGCGTCTTCCGGATCGGCTTGTTGGCTTCCACGATTGCCGCCTTCTTGCCGACCCATGTGAACTCGTATGCCTCGTCGCCATCCACCACGTCCGGCGAGAGCATCTGTTTCAGCAGTTCAAAGTTGACTGCCCGCTTGTACACCTTCTTCTCCGGCGTGCTGTGTTCCTCATCCAGCATCTCCGTGATGCAGTTCGGAAACAGGGCAGCAATGCGGTCTATATTCTGCGCCGTCATATCCGGCGATTCCATTCGTAGTTTATCCATTGATGGTTCCTCCTATTTGTATCGCATACTGATCAAAATTCATATCGGCAAGGACATTTTCAATGCACTCAAAGATTGCGGTATGAGCTTTGACAAGTTCTTCAATCTTATCATCAATATCAATTTCAATCGGCGATTTGAAATCTTTTATTTCGTACCTTGCATCAGGCTCTTGGTACTGTACACTAACCTTTACTTCGTTAGGTGCTTCACCGCTCATGGGCATAAAATATAGCTTAAACGGTTTTTCCGGTTCAAGGTACTTATAGTCGATGCCGCCTTTATGCTTGATATAGTTTGCCCAACTCCGTACTTGCTCGATTGCGCCTGAGCATGAGGTCAAGCACTTTCTGAGTGCAGTATCTCCGCATTTCTTCAATTCGCCCACAACAAACTCGTATGTACAATATGTCATGATTTTCTTTGCATCCCATGTGTCACTATATTGGATCCCATCTCTGTCAACAGCAGAGGTGTATAGTTTCTTCCCCCAATATACAGTTTGCAGTACATGGTCAAAGGCATTAGAATACCATGTTGTTGCCGTCCCAAAGTAGATACAGCGGAAGAGATACTGTGGAACATATCCCTGCTCCCAATGAATATTGTAATCCGTGTCAAGAATCAAATTGCTTTTCATTGTGAAGAACCGAGCAAATTGCAAGCAATCATTCGCTTTTTGTGCGAAATAAATTGCTGGTTTAATGGATTGATCTGCAATTAACATTGGCGGAATAAAGTTCACAATCTTCATAGTTTCTGAAAAGGCAACGTAATCATCAGAATCCTGCTTATATGTTTTCTCGCTCCCGCGATACTTTATAAGGCACGCCTCAAGATCTGCCTCAGAAATAGCAGGATGCGCTTTGATAAACTCGTCTATCGGCTGATACTCACCATCAGGCATCCTGATTTCAAGGAAAGCCTCACATTCTGGCTCGTTTTTCGCAGTAAATGAAACCCTCATTTTGCAATCTCCCCAAACAGCTTCCTTAGCTGCTTTAACTCCGCATTCATTTCCATCCGCCGGTTAAGCTGCTTCTCTTTCTTCATCTTGTTTTCCAGCGCGGCAATCTGCTTTTCAAGCTGCTTTTTCTTTTCATCCCGCTCGACAGACTCTTTCAGGCTTTCGCCGGAATCTGTTTGCAGCTTGTCCCCGGCAATCTGGCGAACGAGACTTTCATAGATGGCATCCATATTCAAGCCGTAGATACTAAGATGCAGTTCATCCTCCGGCATCCAGTCGGTGTGATAATAGCGGCTGACCTTGAAGGCATTGCTGCCGGATGCAGCAGCCTCCTTGTAGCAGATCCACGCTTGAGCCTTGCCGTCACAGGTCAGAATAAAGAGGATATGGTACGGGATTTCCTTGTCGATTTGTTTCAGCACCGCTTCGTCAAGCTGAGGATCGTTCAGGCGCACCTCGAACACTTCGATCTCGGTCACTGCTTCGCCCGCAGCAATATTCAGCGTAGACGCTGCCAGCTTGTTTCGCCAGTACACCAGCCGGATCTGATCGACAAACACACGGCGCAACGCAGGGGAAACCTCAAGGTTCTCATAGAACTTCTGCTTCGGTATTCTTTTGCCAAACTCCGTAGATGCAGGAAATCCAAGCATAATCAGGTCTCCTTTCCTTCAGTAATTTTGGTTCTCTCATTTCGTAAGGTCATTTTCTGTTAGGAAATTCAGAAATTCAACCATGATCTGATTTGTACGATTACGGATATCATCTTCTGTAAAATCCGCTGCTGCGGCAAGGTTAATCAATTCATGATTCCTTGTACCGTCTTTCTTTTGGTTTCGGCTATTCGTAAATCCCTGGTAATATTTGACCTTATCAGTAAACCGATAATCCGCAGCACGAATATTAATCCGTTTTTCTAGAAGGGCCTTATTACCAAGTGCCTCCAAATTCTTCGCATCTGACAGCGATTTGTCTTTGTCTAAGCGATTACGAGCATAAATATGTTCAATTTCCAAGACCGTTTCTAGAGAAATCAATTCCTGCGCATCATCTTGGAATGCCCACCACGCAAGCATTGATTTTGTGATTGGCCGAACATTGCTAAATGTGAAGTTTGCAAACATGCTTTTCACAGTTGTTGGCTCAAATTTGAAGCCATCAAAAGATATCGGTCGATTATTGACGATATTGACCATTTCAGTGTAAACGGGGGTACGAAGTGCATTTACTCCAGGATTCGTAACCGCATAAGTCCAGATAAACCCCGTAATTTTATTGAGGAACTGATAAAACTCTTCATCATCAAGCATACCATTGGCATCTTTGTTTTTCATGAAATAGACAGATACAAAATATGTCCACATACTGTTTGGCGCATAGTTCAGCACAAATAATCTACGCAGAATCCGTAGTGAGAATCTGTCCTTATCCTGATTGGAAACATCTTCCCAGAAGTGAGCAAGGGTGATCATATCGTTGAAGGTACTATCCTGCTTCAGAAGTGCATAGTTATCCTTTTCATAAAACTTGCGCAATGCCTCCGTCGTAGAGGACTTGATCCCCATTTGGGCGCGGACAAAGTACATATAACGCGTAAATAATTCATCCATTGGAGTGCCATTTTGTGGGTGAAATATTTTCTCGGAAAGTTCCTCAAGCCCCTTCCACCGCTTAATAAAGATATCTTTTTCACCCTTAGCAGTATAGAATTTATAAAACTGCGCTTTAAAAATGTCAGAATCTGAAAGCGGCATGCCGCGATCATTTAAGGTGGAAAAAATCCGCAGTGCGGTATCTTGCGATTCTGCTTCAATTGGCAGCAGAATGCAGTTGTTCATAATTCTGGTCGGGAGGTAAGCAAAATATGTAGGATATTTCGCCAGGAAGGAATCAATACAATCCTGAAAAAACTTGAAATTAGCTGCATAACGGCTTTTTTCTCCAGGTTTTACTGTTCCTGTCCTAAGAATATCAAGAAATTCATGTTTATCCTTGTCTGTTGCCACCTCGGAATCTATCTTCAGCGCGGCCATATCCGGCTCGCCAAACTCATCCGTTTTCCATATACATTTTTCGATATTTTGCTTAGTTGCAATGGACGCTCTGTCTTGCATATGACCAAACTTCGTATAAAAGGCTCTTAGTAGGAGCATTAACGTGGTAAGCCGTTGCTGTCCATCGATGACTTCCAGTTTGGAATTTAAATTTCTGAAGGTGACAATTGGGCCCAGAAAATATTCGCTATTACTGTCAAACTCTATTCGCCCTTCATCGGGAATTGCGAATGAAAAAATATCATCCCACAGAGTTTGGCATTCTGCTTCTCCCCACGCATAGGGACGCTGATAGTCCGGAATCAGAAAGTCCGCCTTTTTGTCCTGAAACAACTCTTTTATTGTTTTCTGATCGACATTCAATTTAGACATGTCGTAATCCTCCCAAATATATATTGAAATGAGGCTCTTCCTTTTTAGAGGTGGATTACTATTTCACAACCAAAAAGCAAATCAGCTCAAAATCATCCAGCCCCGAAACCGCACTGAGCAGCGCAGATGTTCCGCCGCTCTTGAACAGACTGTCAATATCGTTTTCCTCTTTCGCGTCAATGATGGAATTGATCGCCTCGCTCAGTAGCTCAGAGATTTCACCCATTTTGCGTCCGTCATCTGTCTCATCGTTGAATCGCTTACAAAGCTCCGCGCAAGGCTCGCCCTTGCCACGGCAGAGCAGACGCATCGTGTCGAGCAATTTCTTCGGGTTGAGGTAATCGCAGACAATTTCGCCTTCTTCGCTGATGTAGACCATGTAGAAGGGGTGAATGCGGTTCCGGTTGTCAATGTTCACGCTGTCATTTATATTTCTGAGGACGAAAATCACACCGGCAGGAGAATCCTCCGTCTGTCCAACAACGGTGTGCAGACCCTTTGGTGCGGTTTCAATGTCCTCGTGCTGCTTCATGTATTCGAGCAGATCAAGCCGGAACTCATTGAGGCCCAAATCCATGATGGAAATACCACTGGTCATGTCCTCAATGTCCACGACTTCTTCTTGCAGCCGCTTGAGCTGTGCGCGGCGGTATTCAAGATCGCCCTTTTCCTCGGCATTGATCAGGTCATCGTCGCCGGTGGAGGTCATAACTGAAATCTTCATGCGGGTTTCCACACGGCTTTTCAGGTTGATATACTCGTCGAGGTCCATATCCGGCCAGAAGTTTACAAGCTGGATATGGTCGTTTCTGCTGCCAATACGGTCAATTCGACCGAACCGCTGGATAATGCGGACAGGGTTCCAATGAATATCATAGTTGATAAGGTAGTCGCAGTCCTGCAAGTTCTGACCTTCGGAAATACAGTCGGTTGCAATCAGAATATCAAGCTCATCGGTACTTCCGGGCAGGAGTACCGACTTGCCTTTTGAAACAGGCGAGAAGCAGGTCAGTACAGTGTTGAGGTCTGCCCGGAGCTTTGGGATGGTAGTCTTACCGTCAACTGTGCCGGTGATCTCTGCCGTTTCCAGCCCAAAATTCTCTTTTGCAAATCTGCTGACGTTTGCAAAGAGATAGTCTGCGGTATCAGAGAATGCCGTGAAAATAATGATCTTCTTATTGCCAGGATTGATGGGATGCTCGATTTTCTTCCGGATTAAACCAAACAATGTTTGCAGTTTCGTGTCATGCTCCGGCGTGATGTCGGCAATCATGAGGGACAGGAGTTCCAGATTCTCCGCATCCTTTTCCAGTTCGCACATCCATGAAACATAGTCCATATCAGCAAGGTCAATTTTGACTTTCTTGCCGACGGAGAAGAAATCAGTGTTCTGATCGTCGTAATCAAAATCTTCTGCGCCGGAAATCTCAGTCAGATTCAGGGCACAGTCTCCGGACTGATGATTCTTGATTGTCCCAATTGTATCGTCGATCAGTTTCTTAATGCGGTCAATCGTCAGGCGGAAAGAAGCGACTGAGCTTTCCAGACGCTTGAGAAGATTGATGCTCATCAGGCGGCGAATGCCTTCTTCGCGTCCCTGCTGGGTCAAGCTGTTTCCCTTGTGGTGCGTCATGTCGATGTACTTTGCCAGCTTCGACGGCATGATATAATTCGTCGGCGTATAGATCATCAGACTCAACGACATGAGCAGATTGTAAATATCGTTATAGTTGATCGCATCATTCAAATCGGTCAAGCAGGGACGCAGCGAAATCGGCGGCAGACGCTCCGGAAATTTGCCGATGTCAGAAGTGTTGTAATACTTTTCAATGTGCTTTCTTGACCGTGCAATCGTCACGCTGTCCAGCAATTCAAAGAAATCAAAATCCAGCGTCCGCAAAAGCTCGTCCGTCGTGCGTTCGTCGGCAGGAAGCTTGCTCCATGCGTTGAAAGCCTTCTGTGCCTGACGGAAAATTTCATCAATATTTTTGGTCGTATCGAGCTTTTTACTCATCTGTGAGGCATCACCCTCATAGGCGAGTGCAAGCTGGTTTTTAAGGTCGATAAACTTGTTATTGACCGGCGTTGCCGAGAGCATCAGCACTTTTGTCTTCACGCCAGCGCGAACAACCTTATTGAGCAGTTTCAGATAGCGGTTTTCCTTTGCATCCTCGCCGGACACCTCGCCGCCGTTGCGGAAGTTGTGGCTCTCATCAATGACAACAAGATCATAGTTGCCCCAATTCAGGCGGTCAAGGTCAATTCCGTTCGACTGTCCATGCTCACGGGAAAGATCCGTATGGTAGAGGACGTCGTATCTCAGCCGATCCGCTGCAATGGGATTGTTGATATAGTTGCCCTTATATGTATTCCAGTTCTCAGAGAGCTTTTTGGGGCAGAGAACAAGCACAGATTTGTTGCGGTTCTCGTAATACTTGATGACGGCAAGCGCAGTGAAGGTTTTACCAAGACCTACGCTATCTGCCAGAATGCAACCGTTGAATTTCTCAAGCTTACTGATGATAGCAAGAACAGCATCCCGCTGGAAGTTATAGAGCATTCCCCAGATTTTGCTTTCCTTAAAGCCTGTCGCTTCGTTCGGCAGCTCGTCCTCTGAAACGTCCTCAAGGAACTCCTTGAAAATGTTATAGAGTGCAACAAAGTAGATGTATTCTGGAGCGTTCTCACGATATGCAGCGGAGATATTCTCAATTACGACGTCAGTGACCTCCTGCAACTTCTTCTTGTCGTTCCAGAGTTGTTCAAAGAGCCTGAGAAAGTAGTTGGCATTTTCAAAGCTCTCTGTCTTCTGCACCGGATAGTAGGCGTTGTTGCCGCGCTCGCAACCGAGATCAACTGTCGTAAATCCATTGATGGGCATATAGGTGCTTTCATCGACCGTCATAAAACCCATCATCTGCTCCTGCGTGACGTTCGATTTGAAAACCACCTTGCGTCGAATCCAGTCTGCACACTCTTTCGCGATTGCTTTCTGCGTCAGCTCATTACGGAGCTTTACCTCAAACTCCGTACCGTAAAGACTGCATTCTCTGGAAATGCGAGGAATATAGAACTCGCGCTGAGCCTTGGAAGCCTTCTCAGTCACGAAGGTGGGGGAGGTGAAGATAAAACGCAGTTCGTCAATGCTATCAAGTTGTTTTTTGAGTTCCTGATACGCATAGATTGAGAAGCAAGCGGCGGCAACAGACATCTTACTGCCTTTATGAATACCCGCTTGCAGATCGTCTTTGACGGTCTTGTTAATGTTGTCTATAATCTGCATTCCATCACCTCAAAAGAATTTGAGATTCACGGTTTGCCAGGGCTTATCTTTGCGCAGCTACATTTCTCGCCCTGGCGCACACATATCTTCTCATTGAAACCATCTAAAATTCGAGACGGCCAAACAAAGTACTTATTACGTGCTATCCTCTCTTTTCGTACTTTGCCCGCAGATCGATCAATACCTGCTGGTAGCTGATCTGCCCGCTGGCGATGCGGTCGAGGCTGCTGTTGGTCGATTTGCTGATTGTCATGCCTTCGGCAGCAAAGGTTCCGCGGATGCTGCGGAGTAGCAGTATATTTCTCGGAAGCTCATTGTTATCATATCATATTGGCTGTCCCATAATGCGGACTTTATCATGC
>OLQA01002840.1_pt1 | contig 13053 bp, 10 predicted proteins | sample 1673151 | NCBI WGS metagenome assembly OLQA01 (sample SAMEA3136760, study PRJEB25190) | human gut metagenome | biome: human gut; feature: human-associated habitat; material: faeces | place: Austria | collected 2013 | reverse complement strand
GCCGACTCCGGAACCGGAAGCAACGCCGACTCCGGAACCGGAAGCAACGCCGACTCCGGAACCGGAAGCAACACCGTCTCCGAAGCCGGAACAAGTTCCTGGATATCAGGTGGCAGAAACCGACCGAAACGGTGATTTTCTGTGGCCGGTCCCCGGATACGGCACGGTGTCGCAAGGATATGACGCAACAAAACACACCGGAATAGACATCAGTGCAGAACAAGGTGTTGCAGTAATCGCAGCTGCGGATGGCACCGTAAGCCACGTACAGACGTGGGATGGTAGTACAACCACAGGCGATCAGTCCTACGGGAACATGGTGCAGATTACCCACGCCGACGAGAGAACAACTCTATATGCGCATCTCTCCAAGGTTCTTGTATCTTCTGGTGACTCCGTTAGTGCCGGGGAAACAATTGGATATGTCGGCAATACCGGTAACGCAGACGGCGCACACCTGCACTTTGAAGTGCGGCAGAGCGGACAGACGGTTGATCCTCGTCCGTTCATAACCGGAGGGAACCCGGAGGATCCGCAGAAAAAATTCGAGGAACTGCTTGAAAAGTATGGTGGCTACATCGCAGAAGATGGGCAACTGCGTACGTTAGATGGCCGTGAAGCCATTGACAAGCCTCTCGCAGAGATCGAAGCAGAAGCCGGGCTGAATCGGCCTGTATTTTACGCGGCGAACGTCACGGTATCCGAGCCACGTTCCACTTACCTGATGAACATCGGGTATACGACAAATATTGAGGGAACGACAAACGGATGGGGCGGAAAAAGGATTAACGGGAAAGTCGCCTACTGTGTAGAGCATGGCATCGCCATTGGCCTGGGGGACAACGATGGATATACTTCTCTGAACCTAACCAGAGAACAGATGAACCGACTCACATTAATTGATTATTGGGGCCGGTACAAAAACATTGCCAATATCAAAGGATGCAGCGCTGTAAACTACAACTGGGATACCATCGAAGTGTCCGCTGAATACTTGGCTGAATTTTACTGCCAGCTGCTGATTTGGGAGACAATCAACAGCTTCGGAGGCGACTTTGTGGGTGCTTCGAGCGTGTCGTTCCAGAGCACGATAGGTGGTATGGAGAACATTGCTTCTCAATCTACCTACAATGCCTTCAAAAAGGCTGTCCTTGCGAAAGTAGACCAGTTCTACACAACGCCAAGTATCTCGGGTCAAACCGTGACTCTTAAAGTCGGTGAGTCCAAGACTCTTACAGATACTACCGGTGCTCTTGCAAACTATAAAGATGCTCCAATTTTAAATACTACAGGAATTTCTGTTACTAAAACTGGTAATAAAGTTACTTTAACAGCAAAAGGTACACCAAACGCCTCTGGTGTAGTAAGATTTGGCTACAATATTGATCGTGCCTATGACGATCAAGGCCCCGGTTATTATTACCAGCATCCTGTCAGTCAAGACGTCACAACCTGCGGTTTCAATGGTGGTGACCCAGCTATTATGACCCTGAATGTAAAAGTCGAGCTTGACGGCTCTATGAAGATCGTCAAGACCTCAGAAGATGGCAAGGTTTCCGGTGTACGGTTCCGCGTGACGGGTAACGGCGTGGACACAACTGTGCAGACTGGTACAGACGGCACAATCATTGTTCCAAACCTGAAGGCCGGCAGCTACACGGTGACCGAGCTTGATGTGCCCGATCAGTACGTGCAGCCAAAGTCTCAGACGATCACGGTTAAAGCCAACGAAACAGCAACGGTAAGCTTCTCGAACGTGCTCAAAAAGTGGAAAGCAACCATCACAAAGGTGGACGCGGAAACCGGAGCCGCACAGGGCGATGCCTCCATTGCCGGTGCAGTGTACGGCGTGTATCACGGCAGCGATCTCATTGACCAGTACACCACAAACGCCAGCGGCCAGTTCACGACGAAAGAGTACGTATGCGGGGATAACTGGTATATTCAGGAGATTTCGCCGTCCAGCGGATACCTCTTGGATACTACGAAATACCCGGTCGGCGCTGAACCGGACAAGTATACGCTGGAACATAACCAGATTCCAATCGGCGTTAAAGAGCAAGCCATCAAAGGCAAAATCCAGATACACAAGCAGTACGAAACCCTAGAGGGTACGCCGAAAGATGAGGCTGCCGCAGAATTTCAGGTCTACTTGAAATTCGCAGGCAGCTATGACAAGGCTAAAGCTTCTGAACGCGATACGATCATAACATCGGCCAGCGGCTATGCCGTAACAAAAAACATGCCGTATGGCACGTACATCGTCCACCAGACCAAGGGTGGTGCTGGCCGCGAATTTGTCGGTGATTTTGAGGTCGTGATTTCAGCAAACAACCAGACTTACAGTTACGAGCTTCTAAATGAACTCAAGAACGGCCAGCTGAAGATCATCAAGACTTCCGACGATGGTAAGGTTGAGGGCATTCAGTTCCGCGTAACGCGCCTTGCAGACAACTACAGCAAGGTATACACGACGGATGCCAGCGGCCTGATTCTGACCGAAACCCTCCCGATCTTCGAAGATAACGAAGGCAAAACCAAGTATCAGTACCGCGTGGAAGAACTCGATACAAAGGAAACCTTTGGCTATGCTCTCCCCTATCCGCAGATCGTCACACTGGAAGAAGGCGACATTGCCGAAGTCAACTTCCACAACGTCCCGCTGGAGATCGGCACGATGGCAAAGTTTGAGGATGGCACGAAAGATACGCAGAGTGCGCAGGACATTGTGCTGGTGGATACCGTGCGCTATACCGGCCTGCAAGTCGGCAAGGAATACAAGCTATCCGGCGTTCTCATGAATAAGGCAACTGCCAAGCCGTTCCTTGATTTTGATGGGAATGAAGTGACCGCCGAAGCGACCTTCACACCGACGGATGCAGACGGCACAGTAGATGTGACGTTTATGTTCAGCAGCTTGCACCTCAAGCAAGACACAGAGGTAGTCGTTTTCGAAACGCTCTATCGTGAAGACATCGAGCTGGCAACTCATGCACAGATTGATGACGAAGGACAGACCGTTAAAATCCGCGTGCCGGAGATTGGAACGACAGCGACCTCTGAGGATGGCCACCGCGTCGATCCGCTCGGTGAGGTAACGATTTTTGATGAAGTATCGTATACCAATCTCAAGCCTGAAAAGGAATACACCGTATCCGGTGTACTCATGGACAAGGCGACCGGCAAAGCGTTTCTGGATGCCGATGGCAAAGAGATCAAGGCCGAAACCACCTTTACGCCGACGCAGCCGACCGGCACAGTGACGGTTGAGTTTGTATTCAACGCAACCGGCTTGCATGGCAAGGAAGTCGTGGCCTTTGAGACTCTTTACTATGAGGGTATCGAACTGGCAACTCATGCGGAGATCAACGATGAAGGGCAGACGGTCGAGCTGAAGAATCCGCAGATCAGCACCGTGGCTGTCACGGAAGATGGCAGCAAGACCACCCTTACCGCAGATGATGTGCAGATCACGGACACGATCTCCTACAGCGATCTGACAGTCGGTGTAGAGTATCGGATGACTGGTATCCTCATGGACAAGGCAACCGGCAAGCCGTTCCTTGATTTCGATGGGAATGAAGTGACCGCCGAAGCGACCTTCACACCGGCGGATGCAGACGGCACAGTGGAGTTGACATTCACTTTTGACAGCCGCCAGTTAGATGAAGATACAAAACTGGTTGTCTTTGATGAGCTGTATCGTGCCGACACGCTGCTGGCTGTGCATAAGGACATCGATGCGGAAGATCAGACCGTCGAAATCCGCGTACCGAAGATCGGTACGACGGCAACATTTGAGGATGGTGAAAAAGAAATTATCGCGAATGAAGAAATCACCATCATAGACAGCGTAGCTTATTCCGATCTCAAACCCGGCAAGGAGTACACCGTATCCGGTGTCCTAATGGATAAGGAAACCGGAAAAGCGTTCCTGGATATCAACGGGGAAGAGGTTAGAGCCTCAACCACTTTCGTCCCAGAAGAACCTACAGGTACAGTTGACGTGTTGTTTAAGTTCAATGCAGTCTTTGTACAAGACAAGACAGACATTGTTGTCTTCGAGGATCTTTATCATAAGGGCATCCAGCTTGCAACCCATGCAGAGATCAACGATGAGGGACAAACTGTAACGGTCAACCCGCTGCATGGCTCCATTATGACCACCAAGGTAAACGCAGACGACCCGACAGATAAAATCTCCGGTGCGACGTTCGGCGTTTACTCTGATGCAGACGGTGACGGCATCTTCAACGCTAAGACCGATAAGCTCGTTGGCACGCTTCAGGAAGGCGACACCGGCGTTTATACGCTGGATTCCCTCCCTTACGGAAAATTCTTTCTACACGAGGACAAGGCTCCTGAGGGCTTCGTACAGGACAACATCTACTATCCGTTTGAGATTAAAGAAGACGGGCAAATCGTAAACTTTGAGACTGTTCCCGGCAAAGATTTCCCGAACAAGCCGATCAAAGGCACTGTCACCACCACAAAGGTGGATGCTACCAACCCGCAGCACAAGCTTTCCGATGCAGTGTTTGAAATCTACCGCGATGCAGACGGTGATGGCCGCTACACAGAGGGTGTAGATACGCTCATCGGCCGTATGGATGAAATAGAAACCGGCTTCTATTCCCTCTCCGACCTTGTTTACGGAAAATACCTGATTTACGAAGCACAGGCTCCGGCAAACTTCGTGCGCGATACGATCTACTATCCGTTCTCTATCACAGAAGACGGCCAGACCGTGACGTTTGAAACGATCCCGGGCAAGGACTTCCCCAATAGCCCTGTTCCTAACCGCCCGAAGACCGGCAGCAGCCGCAGTGTTCTTCCCTACATTGCTTTTGCCGGTTCTGCTTTAGGTTTGACTACCGTACTTCTGGTTCGCCGCAAAAAGAGCAAATAAATTTTGAATAGCATTGCAAAAAGCAAGAGCGCCCGGATTATCCCGAGCGCTCTATGTGCAATGCAAATCTAGTATTTACTTTTTTGTATTTTCTTTATTTTGCTGTTCCTTTTTATTCGCAATTCTTATCAGAAAGGAACTCTATTATGCACAAACTATTTATATACGCAAAGCTGTTCCATATTGGCCTATTTATTATAAATCTATCTTGCCTCATATTCAACATCTATAAAATCTTCACTCACACTTCAACCAGCAACAGTATTTTCATCTACTTATTAGGAGCTATAATCTGCGCGCTCGGAACACTCATAACTTTCATTTTAATGATTCGGGAATTACTAAAATAAATTCAAACAACGATGCACATAGAATACACAATCACCCCAAGTGCCCTATACCAGATTTAATTTGTCTTCAATTCAATTTTACCCATGCAGAGCGAAAAAACCTACTATCTCACTTCAGTCTCCCGGATAGCAGGTTTTTTTAATGCAGGTAGACCGGTCGCAACCCCGGCGGGGCCTGCTAATTTAGTTTTAAAGGAAGAAACCCCATGGTATCAAAAGAGTTTTTTGAATTTATATCGTCACACTGCGGGAACGTAGTTGCATGGCTACTGGTTTTACTGCCATTTTTTCATCTGACTTTTATAATTGGTCGATTTATTTGCTATTTATTTCGAGAGTATAAAATTGTATCACAGGTGATAGGGCATGATAGCGATACACCTCTTTGGATGGTAGCTTTTGAGCTATCCTGTATGGATATTTACCCAAGCATTATGCTATATGCTCTGCTTTCTATGTTTTACTTTGATGTTAAACTCGGTGCAATACTGACAATGGTTTCGGTAATTGTATTTTTAATTTTCCTACTTGATAAAGCCGTAACAGCGAAAAAGGATGTCGGGTTTTATGTGAGTTTCCTTATAATAGGAATGGTAGTCGCGACGGGAATTCTTTATCACTTTTTTGGTTCATAATTTTCATCAATGCGATTGAGTATATCCGCAACAGGTATAGTAGCTCTAAACGAACAATGAGGGCAAGTAAATTCCATGCCAAAGTTTTTGCCGTCTTTGATTTTTAGTGGAGTTCGAAAAGTTGTTTTGCAATGTGGGCATGGTAATGCCTTTATTTTATAGGATTTTTTTCGATCTCTACTGTAAATACATGCACCTAGATGCCGTGCTTTATGTAACGTAATTACGTTCCGAAAAGCTGAAAAACTTACAGCTCCAAAACAAATTATAGCTATCAGTTCTGCGATTAAGAAGTAGTAGGGAGCTGTATTGTGCTCAATAAAAGCCTCATATAGTATTTTCCCAAGTTTTAAAACTGCGTTTTCACCTAATCGGTTAAAAAGAAAATCCACAATAGTGACACCAGAAGCTACTGCTCCCAAAACAGCAAAAATTTCCTCACGTTTCATAAAGTTAGTAGACTTCCCTTTTTCAATTACATCGCTTGCGCGATATTGTCGAGAACCATTGTCATTTGAAATAGCGGTATTTATAACGATTTGTCCTGAATTTTTAATGTTGTTTAAGTCGTTTTTAATTTGATTTTTCATGTTTTACCTCGACCCCTACAATCATAGTATTTTGAAGAATTATCATAGATATTGTAGCGCACTCGAGTTTATAAATCAATATATATTTAAGAAGCCCATGCAGAGCGAAAAAGCCTACTATCTCACTTCAATCTCCCGGATAGCAGGTTTTTTTAATGCAGGTAGACCGGTCGCAACCCCGGCGGGGCAACCTGTAAATTCAAAAGAAAGGATGAGCAAATGCAAAAAAGAAAAAAACTCGCCGTGATCGGCACACTGCTTATCGTGTTGGTCGCCGGTGGTATTGTATGGCAGGTCGTCGATGTCAATCGCACCGGGCGTTCGCCGGTATCAGCTCTATTTAAAAATGAAGGACAAGAAACTTCTTCCAATGAACCGTCAGCTGATCCCGTTACAATCGTCTTGCGTGAGGAAGTGCCGACGCCAACACCATCTCCTACCCCATCGCCAACACCTACTTCGGCTCCAACACCGACGTCGACACCTACTTCTGCACCGGCAGAATCGTCAAAAACCGGAAGTACTTCCGGTTTTTCGACTGAAAGTCGGCCATCGGGTTCGCAAGCAGGCAACCAAAACACTGCTGAAGAACCCAAAACAACGCCAAAACCAACGCCAAAGGTCACGCCTACGCCCCGGCCGCAGGTCATTGAGGCAACGCCGGAACCCACTCCCGTCCCGGAGGTGCAAAACATCTCGCTTGATACATACAGCATCGATATTTTGCCCGGAGACAGCTGGCGCATCAACATTGCCGCAGCACCTAGTGATTTTTACAGCATGGGTGCGCAGTGGGTGTGCAGCAACTCCGCTGTTGTCTCTCTCTCAGGTTCCGATACTTCCGGCGTCACCATCACGGCCGTAAGCACAGGCTCGGCCACCGTCACCGTGTACAGCCGCAGCACCGGTCAATCCGCAAGCTGCACCGTCAACGTAAATTAAGAAAAGAGGTAACTTTATGAACATCTTAAATCAGCTCTATTTTCTCGCTATTTCACATTTACCGGCATCCACCGTCGCCACGATCTCCGGTGCACTCGAAAGTGCTTTTAACAACAATGTTAAGCCGGAAATGAAAGCTATTGGAAATATTATCATGTATATTATCTCCGGCGTGCTCATCATCGCGTTCGTCGTGAAAGGCGTTTTCGTGTGGAGAGACTATCGTCATAACGGCGGAGAAATTCAATGGAACGTACTGCTCGTTCTGTTTATTTGCCTTGTGGTTGTTGTTTCCGCGCCCTCGTGGATGTGGAGCGTCATTGGGTGGTGATGACCTATGTTTGCAAGCTCATCGCTCGAGGAAATTTATCACTATGGGTACTATCAGCTCACCTCTGTTGCCCTCACTATGCTCGATGATGTAAACGGACTATCCATCAACTTCTTCAGCAACGAATTCATACAAGCTATTGTGAATTTCTTTACCCTGTTTGCTTGGGGGTTGGGATTGACCGGCGCAGCCATTGCTATAATGGACTTTGCCGTTTCCTATCAGACCGGTGGAGGCGGCAGCTTTACCGGAACCGGCATGAACATGCTTCGACTTTTAGTCGCCCTGCTCACCTTTTCAAGGATTCCTATATTGCTGTTTCAAACAAGCATGGATATTTACGGCACGGTGCGCAGCGTGGTCGTCGGATCAATGGACGGCGCAACCGTCAGCATAACCGATTTGGTCAAAGGCGCTGTGCAAAGTATGTTTAAATCTGTTTATGGCACACTGCCACCGGTTAAAATCGCAAATGGAATTTGGGAATGCAGCTCATCAATCTCTACATAGATATGTGGCGCGATGACCCTAAACGTGTAGACTACCACAGCCGCGCCGAGCGCTACGCAAAAGCTCTTGCAAACTCTATTGTCCACACAAAGGGCTTTGACGGCGGCGGTCAGAACTCGTATTTCTACGATTCCTCTGAAGGCTTGATCACCTCCATAATCCTGCTTGTTGCGCAATACTGCAAGCCGGAAGAACGTCATATCGTTTCCGTATTTAAAATACTTCTCGAATTCGTCCAAACCGTTAAATCCGCAAATGATGAGACCGATAGCCAAAGGAAAGTCAAGCAAACAAAGCTGAATGAAATTCTCAGTCTTCTACCTGAAGATGATAAAATCCGTTGGTTTGCAGGCTCCGTACCGGGCAGCGAGGGTATGCAGTATTTATCTGTTATCACAACCTCCATGTCCCGCCTGCTTGCCTTCATCGACTCAGAGTCAGAAAACATTCTCTGCAAGAATTCCAAAATCACAGTCGCAGACATCTACCAGAAAAAAGTTGCCGTATTCATCACATTCCCAGAAGAAGACGCCACAAAACACGTATTGGTCTCCCTTTTTCTTAGCCAGATCATCAATGAAGCCATCGTCTATGCAGATGAACGCACAAAAGAAAATAAGCTTACACGCCGCCTTTATATCTTCGCCGATGAATTCGGCATTCTCACACAGCTCGGCATTTCTCCAACAAGCGCCATTCGAATGTTTTACAGCCAGATTGTTCGTGAAAACGGTCTTCCTCTAAGCTTGCAGCTATCTTCAGTAAGCCCCACAGTCACAGATGATACAAGTCTAGAAGAAATTGACGCTGAACCAACGAAAGAAAGTACTTAAAACAAAAGCCCTACGCATCGGATGAGGCAAGCTTTCCTCGTAAGCCTTAATTTGCCGCAGATTTAGCTCAAAAACCGGAAGTACTTCCGGTTTTTCTTTTATCAAAATCAAAACTCAGAAAGGAGACGCCAGTATGGCAAAGCAAAAGAAAACCGGCTTCGGCACGTACATTACGACACTTGTTGTCGATTCTGATCTCACAACCACCGAAGCCCGCCTGTTTGCATTCATGCAGCTTCATGTCGATTACCGTACCGGTGTTTTCGATCTGAAGCGCAAAACGACCTGCGCAAAGCTTGACATCAACCTCACCACATATACCCGCGCTCTGCGCACCCTTATCGAAAAAGAGCTCGTTTCTGTCAAGCACCGTACTCGCGGCGGGCAGCAGATTACCTCTCATATTCAGCCGCGCATGGAGGGATTCAAGCTGCGCTTCCCGCGTTACTTGATTTCCGAGCTCCGTGATACCGCCTTTTTGGTCTACGTCGAGCTCTTAAACCGCTGCGGTAAGGAGTCCTGGTCTCTGAGCCGTCGTGTGCTCGCCAAGAAATTCCACTGCTCGGCCCTCACAATCAGCCGCGCAATCCGGCAGCTCAAGGAACGCAACTTGATTGATGCTGTACCGGACTATGACCGTCAGGGCATCAATCGTTTCCGTGCCCTCTCCCTGCATGAGCGCGTAGCACGCTTAAAGCGCCAGCATAGCCGCACCATGCTCTTTTTCTATCAGATGCACAAACTCGTGCTCGAACGCAAGAGACAGCGTACAGCTGCCCTGAAGCGCCGTTATGCGTATTCCCTTTTTGCAGCACCCTTATCATCTATGCACCTGCTCTTTCCTATACCCCGTTGTTTTATTAGTAAGGAAAGAAAAAATAAAAGTTTACCATTAGCTAAGAGTAATTCTCTAATGGGGCTTTTGCGCCGAAAAGTAATGGATCGTGCACGAAGTCCCATGGTGGAGTTTTCCGGATAGAAAAAAGAAAATGAGCTGTGACCGGGTGAAGGAATCAGCTCATTTTCTCAGGCAAGGTGACACTACAAGTGCCCCTTTTCTGCTTCCAGTATAGGTTATTTCTCTCCGTTTGTCAAGCAAAAAGCGGAAGTACTTCCGTTTTTTTGATTTTTATTTTCTTTTATAGCTTCTACATTTATCTTCTAGCAACGCAAAATCATTACATCTCCGAGCTAACGAGGTTGAATCACCATTGATCTGCTTGTGTTTATATAACGCAGCAGCATTCTTCTGAATCTTTTTCTGCACGGACTTTATGTAGCGATATTCAGCAAGAAGTAATGATTTGTAATTGGGATCTTTGATCGTTTCAAAATTCACATATACACGTTCACTGTACGGTACAGGGAACATGTTATTCAAATTTATCACTGCATATCTGAGAATTTTGATAAAATCCAATCCCTCTTTCATTTTCTCGTGTTTTGGTTTAAAAGAAGACAAAGGTGCAAAATACTCCATGTCGTTTATCTGAAAAACGATTCCGATATACTTTCTCTGATTGGCTTGTCCCTTTTTACTATTATGAAATAAATGCGGTGCATACGGAGCAAGATAGTCAACATATTTTGCATTGATTTCGTAAAATCTGATATTATCCATTTCCCCTCCAAGATAAAGAAATAGGGCGGACACAAAGCCCGCCCTGCTAGGTTACGTTCGCATTCCGAGTAGCGAAACACTCACTTGTAAATGTCTTGATATAGAGCCAAGAGAAGCTCACGTATTAAATGTCTCACTTATGGGCTGAGATACACCCTCTAAGCGGAGATGCAATATCTCCACTATTATTATATGCAAAACAACTTTCTTTGTCAACAGATTTGCTGTTAAAAAACCGGAAGTACTTCCGGTTTTTTTTGCTTTTCATCTTCGCCTTTGCTAGAATTCAAGCACCCTATGTGGGGAATTTTAATAAAGGAAGTAGCAACATGTACGAAACAAACAAAAGGGATTACACACTCGGCGAATGGCTTGATATTTGGCTCGAAGAAATCGCGCCCACAAAGCGAAAGCCCAACACCATAAGCATTTACCGGGACGCCAGACGGCGGCTGCTGACCCATCACCCGGAGGCCGCCGGTATTCTTCTCGTTGAGCTCAATGCTTTACAGGTTGAAGGCTGGTTGGACTCCATGCGGCAGAAGTATGCAAAGTCAACGCTGCGCCATATCCGCGTTATGCTGAATCAAGCATACAAATCCGCAATAAAGGGACATAACTGTGACGATAATCCCGTTAAAGACGCAGCACTTCCCGCCGCGCGAGAAAAAGAAGTTAAAGCGCTTACACAGCGAGAACAGGCCGCATTTGAAGGATGTTTTCACATACTGAAAAAACCGATAGATGAATACATTCTGCGCATGTATTTATTGACCGGTCTGCGCCGGGATGAGCTACGCCTGATGCAATGGCGGCAATACGATCCGCAAAACCGCACGCTCAAAATTCCCGAAAGCAAAACCGAGGCCGGTGTCCGTCTTCTCCCTGTTTTGCCCGAAGCAGCCGCTATACTCTACATGATCCGGTGCAATACCGAGTATAACAAGCCGCATGACTATATATTCAGCGTGGCTGATAACGGGAATAAACCGTTCAGCACATATCATTTGCGCTATATCTGTACACGCGTTTCAAAGGCCGCCGGTATTTGTCATGTTACTCCACATATGCTACGGCACACCTTTGCTACACGGCTAATAGAAAAAGGCGCCGATCCGAAAAGCGTCTCTATGCTTCTGGGGCACAAAAACGTTGTTTTCACGCTGCAAAAATACGTTTCGCCGGATATGGAGCACCTTGAAACCGAAATTATGCGTCTTTCTCAAATCAAAAAATCCTGAAAAATAAAAAAATTCGAGAAATTTTTCCCGAATTTTAAAAAAAGACTTGAAATTTACGGCTTATAGTAGTAAAATATATATTGCAAAATGAATAAAGCCCCACTAAATCAAAAATTTTTCAGGAAAAATTTTTGATTTATTCCGTCCAGATGCGCCAACATCTAAAGGAACTCGTGAAGCTTATACTCATATTGTGTTTAATACGTATGTATTATAACACATTATAAGTCTGTGTTCAAGAGCCTTTTGCTGTTACATCTGCGGAAGGCTCTCTTTTATTTTGCCCGTACCTTGACAATCGAATGAACCCACAGACGAGAATACCCGGCGCAAATCAGTGTGCATATGCACGCCTCTACAATGGGAATCACGCGGATAAGCGCGACCGGACAAACCTGATCGTGCCGCACGTACAGGAACGGCGTCTGAGAACGGGTCACTAAAACCAGAAATATTAAAACAAATATTCTTTGTTTTAATTGATGTGCACAGCTAGAAGTGGTTGTGCACATACATTAGAGCAAAGTTAATCTTCTAAAATCCACTCAGTATCATCTAACGCTCTAATTGCATACAATTTGCACTTTCCAAACTTACATGCCTCTGGACTTTCCTTTGACAAAAATTTACATGTGGAATTTTTGAAGTCGAAATAAGCACAAGAATACTTAGAAGCACGAGTACTCATTCGCGGAAATGAAGGGCAATGGCCATATACATTTGGAAGTTTATTTCGCGTTTTCAAAATACAATTCACCTCGGTTCTGCTTAAAAATTGAGCAACAATTCCGAACCAGAATTGTTCTCCTCCTGTAAGTAAACCCTCTTGATCAAAGTCAAGGTAAATTGCATAAACGCAATATATTTACTTAGTCAACGCGCCCAACGGACTTCCGTTGAGCGCATAACTAAGATAAAATCTTCTGGAGGTGACACCCGGATTTGAACCGGGGAATCAGGGTTTTGCAGACCCTTGCCTTACCACTTGGCTATGTCACCATTTTGAAAAAGACGCCTTATCTTCAGCGTCTTTTTCTTTTGGAGCGGACGACGAGGCTCGAACTCGCTACCTCCACCTTGGCAAGGTGGCG